>CEPX01125939.1_pt1 | contig 12312 bp, 11 predicted proteins | sample 361361 | NCBI WGS metagenome assembly CEPX01 (sample SAMEA2619974, study PRJEB7988) | marine metagenome | biome: marine biome (ENVO:00000447); feature: mesopelagic zone (ENVO:00000213) & marine oxygen minimum zone (ENVO:01000065); material: "saline water (ENVO:00002010), including plankton... | reverse complement strand
AGATGATATTAGTTTATTCATCATAGTTCACAATTCAACCCCTAAAATTTTACTTAACTCTGAAAATAATCTTGATTCAAAACTTGCTTTTTTTTCATCTTCTTGTTTTTCAATAGATAAGGCATTCATTAAAGGAAAAATCAAATCATTAAAATTAGAAGGATTTTCCTTTTCATATTTTTTAACTAAAACCTCTTCAACTTTTTCCATTTCATTTGCTTGTAAATGAATTTCTAATTCTTGTTTTTCAACTTCAAGTTTAGAAATATTTTTCAAAAAAGAATAAACCCCAACTTTCTCTAAATAATCCTGTATTTCCTGAAATTTAATATCTGAAACCTTTCCTTGTTTTAATGTACCATAAACTCTTAAAAGAACAATCTTATCTACTAAATCTTTCTTCTCTAACTCTGAGATTATTTTTTGAGTTCCTGTTAATGCATTATCTAACTCAATACTAATAGGTTCTACTTCTTTAATCTTAATTTCTTTTTTTGTTATTTTTGTAAATCCTTCCACATCAATTATATAAAAACTTCCAAACTTTAATTCTTCTAATTCTTTAAAATTATTTGGAAAAGTAGGCCCCCCATAAATCACAGGTTTTGAATTTATTTCTTTTTCAAAATCTATATGAATATGTCCAAAGGCATAATAATCTGCAGGGGGAAGTTTTTCTAATGAAATAGAATCAATAGGCAAGTCTCCAGCAACTTCTTTAATTGTTGTATGAAACATTAAGATTCTAAAGTGGTCTTTGTAAAGTTCTTTTATTTTTATTTTATCTAAATCCTGAACTTCTAAACCAGACTTTTTCCCAGGATAACCATAAATATAATAAGATTTATGAGTTATTGGGTTAAGAATTATCTCATTAGTTTTTTCATCTGTTTCATACTTACAAATTTCACAAAATCCTGCTTTTTCTAAAACATCTAAAAAAGTCTTACCAGAAACAGAATAATCATGACTTCCAGCAATAACATAAGATTTTATCCCTACTTCTTTTAATTTTCTAAACTCAGAAAAAGTTTCCTTTAAGATTTCAATTGGAGGAAAAGCAGAATCAAACAAATCTCCTGAAAAAAGAATAAACTCTACCTCTTCTTCTATACATTCTTTAATAGCTTTTTTAAAAGAATCTATATTTAATTTTTGTAATTCTGGCTGTCTCCAGCTTCCTAAATGGCAATCTGCTAAATGTGCGAATTTCATCTTTTTCTATGTAAGATAGAAATGTTTTATAAGAATAATTGTAGTGAAAAATACATTTGAATTCTTTTAGTTAAATTAAAGTATGCTGAAAATTAGTTAAAAGTTTATCCTTTAAATTTACTTTTTTATTATTAAGTACAGACTCAAAAATTCCCATTAAATTATCTGTTATTTTTTTAGAAGCAAATTTTCTTTCAATTACTTTTCTTCCTTTTATTCCCATGCCCTTTCTTATTTTTGGATTATTTAAAAGAAAATCTATTTTTTTTGATAAGGTAACAGGATTATCTGGTTCAACTAAAAGTCCTGTTTTTTCATTATCAATTATTTCTGGGATTCCACCAACCCCTGTCCCAACAACAGGAATACCACAAGCTAATGCTTCAGCATAAACTAAACCAAAAGATTCCATTTGAGAAGCCATAACAAAAATATCTGAACCATTATAAACATAAGGCATTTCATCAAGTTTAAAGGGCTGAACAATAACTTTATCTTTTATTCCATTAAGTTCTGCGATTTCAGAAATTTTTTTACATGCCTTATTATATTCTGTTTTCCAAGTAGGAGGAGGGGTTCCTGTAGCAATTAATAATTTTATATTTTTATGATTTTGAGCTAAAGTTGAAAAAGCCTTTAATAATGTTAAAACACCTTTTAATTCTAAATAGTCTGATTCCTTCCCTTTACTTCCTGTTATTCTACTTGCATGAAGAATAATTAAATCATTTTTATTTACATCAATCCTACTTGAAAGCCAAGTTTTACCAAGATCTGGCCTAAATATCTCTGTATCTATTGGAGGATAAACTGTTTTTAGTTTTTTTAATTTAACTCCAACCTCATAAGCACTATGTGCAACATGTTTACTAACTGGAATTATTCTACTCCAAAATAAATCCTTAACTAATGCTTTTTCTATTTCTCTTTTAAAATGAGCATGCATCCTTAAAACAACAGGAACTTTTGTTTCCATAGAAGCTAAGTTAATTGCAAAAGCATAACCAGGAGGAGTTCCTCTGTAAAAGTTTTCTGCAGAAATAATATCAATTTTTTCTTTTTTAATTAATTTTTTTAAATAATTATAAAGTTTTTTTGGTGCTTGAGATTTTTCTTTAGGCTTTAAATTCATTATCTTTAATTTATGGATGACTAAGTTTCCAACTACCTCTATTTCATCATCACCATAAGAAGGAGCAATAAAATGAACCTTTATCCCTCGCTTAGTGATTTCTTTAAATGTTGTATCTAAATATCTCTCAATTCCACCAATACTTGATTGAGGTGAAGAGAAAGATATGAAACATATTTTCATACAAAAAACAACAAAAAATAGCTTTAAAACATTACTAAAGCCTTATAAATTCCTTTCAAAACTCTGCTTTTAAAAAGCTTACGATTGCTTTAAAAACCTATTTTTAATGATTTTTAATAAATTCATAAACATATAATTCTTCAAAATCTAACTTTAAACTCTTTAATTTATTGTATTTATATCCCTTTTCCTCAGCATTTTTAAGAATAGTTTCAGGATTGCTCAGCGAAGAGAAAAGCAATAAAACAGTGCCTTTTTCAGATAAAAATCCTTTTGCTTGTTTTAAAAACTTAATAATTATCTCATATCCCTTATCACCTGCTGTTGTAGAAATCTGAGAATCTCCAGGTTCTCTTTTATCTTTAGGAAGATAAGGTGCATTAAATAAAATCAAGTCAAACCTTTTATCTTTCTCAATATTTGAAAATAGATCACTTTTAACAACATTTAATCCTTTTCCATCTAAATATTCAACAGCCTTAGGATTAATATCACAACATAAAATATTTTCAAAACCTAAATTCTTACAATTAATTGCCTGAATTCCAGAACCAGAACCCATATCAAGAATTTTAATATTATTATCTTTATCTTTAAGATAATCCCTTACAACTCCTTCTAACAAATAAGAATCTTCTGCTGGTTCATATATCATTTTAAATTTTATCTCAATATCTTTTGTTTATTTTAATTTATGTCCTGAGTAGCTGTGGATTCAGTTTACTGAGCTTCTCATTTTCTCATCTGAGTATCTTAATATTTTATAAGATATTAGTTTATGTTCTCCCTCAACCTTTAAATATCTTGTTTTTTTAATATACTTAGGAAATTAAAGAGAATGAAACACAATACAAAGATAACAGTAATTTTAGTTACAATGTTTATAATAGCTCAATTAATCGGGCTATTTGTTATTAGTGTTTATAATAATCCTAATATTAATCTTCCATTTGGAATGGAACCTCCAACTCCTGAACCAGGCCCTTTAGAATTCCCAACAATGATTTTAATAGCATTTGTCTTTGCAATTTTTTTATTCTTTTTATTAACAAGAATAAATGCAGAAAAATTTATTAGGCTATGGTTCTTTCTTGTAACAACCTTAGCAATAGGACTTGCATTAAAAGCATTTTCTTTATTTACACTAGGAAAAGATATTTTATTAAGCAGTATCTTTCCAACCTTTCTTCAATCCACATTTTCCTTTTTATCAATTATAGTAATTTTAATTGCATTACCTTTAGCTTATATTAAAATATTTAAAAGAAATCTAATAGTTCATAACATAACAGAACTTTTAATTTATCCAGGAATTGCAGCAGTTTTCATTCCAATTTTAGGTGTTTTTGGAATAATAATTCTTCTTTTAGCAATATCTCTTTATGATATATGGGCAGTATGGAAATCTGAGATAATGCAGAAAATGGCAAAATATCAGATTAATAAATTAAGGATTTTTACTGGTTTTTTTATTCCTTATGCAAGCAAAAACCAAAAGAAAAAAATAAAACTAATCAAACAAAAAGCACTAAAACTAAAAGATAAGAAAAAAGAAAAGTTTTTAGAAAAACAATTTAAAAAATCAAAAATAAAAGTTAATCTTGCAATTTTAGGTGGAGGAGATATAATCTTTCCAATAATTACTGCAGGAGTTTTTTATGTAGCTATAGGATTAATCCCTGCATTAATAATAACTGCAAGCTCAATAGCAGGTTTATTAGGATTATTTATGTTAGCAAGAAAAGGCAAGTTTTATCCAGCAATGCCCTTTTTAACAAGTGCAATGTATATTGGAATGATAATAATTTTTCTTATGAGAGATGTATTAAAGGTTTCTTTTTGATTTTTTCTTTAATCATTCTTTTAACCATTGGTTTAAGGACCTTCCCACAATCAATGCAAAAATTATCAATTTCCTTATATTGAGAATGACATTTTGGGCAAGTTGGTGGAATCATTTTATTAATATAAAACCCCTATTGTAATATATTTAATATCTTTAAATCTAATTTTTTCATCAGAAAGACTATTATTATCTCCTTTTGTAATAAAATAAGTCCCATTACTATCTTCACCTTTTTCAACAACTCTATGAACAATTAAAAGATTATCTTGTTTAAATGTAATAATATCTCCTTCATTAACTTCATTTTCTGAGCTTGGAACTACTCTTATCCCATTACTTCCCTCATCTAAAACAGGAATCATGCTTCCAGTAGATGCATATCTGCTTAAACTAGCATCTTTAACATTAATTATAATCTCATTATCATGAATTTGAATGTCTTTTTCTTTAATAAAATCAGAAGGAGCAAGATTTGAGTTAACTCCTGCAAGCCCAAAACTGTTTGAAAAAGGGTTTTCTAATCCATATACAAAAAAATATGAAACAAGGTTTGCACTAAGAAATCCAAATAAGAATATAAGTCCAATTTTAACTATTTTTTCAGTAATTTCCATCGTATTTTATTATATCTGTAAGATATTTGTTACTTTTAAGTAGTATACGGCATATTTAAAGGTTTGCGTTTTGTACTAATTACTCAGTGATAACAATATCAAAAGGTTTATAAACGCAAATTAAGTATGATTTTTAGAGGTGGGGGTGATTTAAAGTAAAAATGATAATTAAACAAGAACTTGTAAGGAAAATTAAAGAATTTTTTAACCTGAATATTTATGAGACAAAGGTTTGGTTAGCTTTGCTTGGAAAAGGAGTGGCTTCTGCAGGAGAAGCAGCAGAAATATCAGGAGTTCCAAGAAGTAGAACATATGATGTTTTAGAAAGTTTAGAAAAACAAGGATTTGCTGTAATGAAACTAGGAAAACCAGTAAAATATATTGCAGTTAAACCAAATATTATTCTTGAAAAATTAAAATCAAATACTATAAAAGACGCAGATGAAAAAGTAAAAACTCTTTCAAAACTTAAAGAAACAAGAGAATATACAGAATTAGACCAACTTTATAATGTAGGTATTAAACCAGTAAGACATGAGGAAATCTCAGGAGCAATAAAAGGAAAATCAACAATTTACAATCATATAAAAGAATTATTAGAAAGTGCTAAAAAAGAAGTAATAATTTGCACATCTACACAAGAATTTTTAACAAAATCAAGATTTTTTAGTTCAATTTTTGAAAGATTAAGAAAAGAAAATATTAATATCAAGGTAGTTTTATCTGGTGAAGAAAAAGATATTAGAAAAATAAACTCTAAATTTAAAATAAAAGCAAAAAACATAAATATTGATGCTAAGTTTTATATTGCAGATAGTGAACAAGTTTTATTTTTAATTTCAAAAGGAAATTTACCAGATGAAGAAATAGCAGTTTGGTTAAACACTCCTTTTTTCACATCAACACTTACATTTATGTTTAATCAGGCTTTTAAATAATCCAATCTTTTTAATACTCATCTCTTGGATAATTTTCCTCTCTTTTTTACCAAATAATTTAAACCATTCTTTAAAACTTAAATCATGTTTAATTTTAGCATAAACAGATTTGCCTTTAACAATAGTTTTTTTATGAGATTGTTTAAATCTCTTTAAATTCTTTTTATCATCAATAAAAGGCCCTCTAATAACCTCATCAGATTTTTTGCCTAAAACAAAATAAAAATTAGCAAGATTTTTCTTTTCATTATAATCAAATTCAACAAGATTAACTTCAAATTCTTTATTTAACTTATGAACTAAAAAGTCTAAAAATTTTCTTGATTTTGTTCCTGCAATATCTCCTGGTTGTTTAGAGGTTTTAACAGAAATAATCTTAAGTTTTCCTTTATATTTTTTAATTAACTCTGCACCAATATCTTTTTCTTTAAAAAATTCAGAACTAGGATTTTTCAAAAACGCCTTCCCAACTTTCTTAAATTTATTAAAAGTTTCATCAGACAAACCAGCAAGAGCATTTCTTTCTTTAAATGTTGGATCAATTAAGATTATTGGAGAGTTTAATTTAGATTTATTTAATTCTTTTAAAACTACGCTTTTATTCTTATATAGCTTCCCCATATCTATTATTCTCTTCCCATTCTTATTATTAGAAGATATTGAAGTAATAAGATTTTTAAAACCATTATAATGAATTATAAGTAGTTCTAAAGCATAACCTGAAAAACCCTTTATATAACTTTCTGCACCATAACAATTTTGAGCATGGCAAAAAGATTTTGCAAGTATAATTTGATCAGCAAGTTTTTTATTTTTCTTAATCTTTCCAAGAACATATTTTACATGAAAATAACTTAAATCCATTACATTTTTTGCCCCATTAGGCTTTTTTATCTTGATTACAGGGATTATTTCTATAATAATTCCATTAATAATCTTTTGATAATAATCTCTACTCCCATGAATCTTTTTAGCAGATTTTCCAAGAACACTTCCTAAAAGTTTTGATATCTCACCATCCCCATATTTTTCATTAAATCTTACAAAAATATCCACATCATACTTGTCTTTTTTAACAAGAGTAGATTTTGCCAAACTCCCTCCTACAAAAACCTCTGCAGAAATCTTTTTCTTTTTTAATTTTCCAGTCAATTCTTTAATAAAATCCTTAGCAGTTTGACTAATATTATCAAAAGTTTCTTTGTCAGGCTTGACAATATCAAGCTGTTTTAAAAGAATTTTTTTCATAAAGAAAACAATGTTTTATTATTTATAAACGTGATTATTTCTGAAAATCATAAATTGTTTGTATTTCTCCTGCACTTAAACTTCTATTGAAAATCATTACTTCGTCGATTGAACTTTCTGCACCTGGATTTAACTTAAAATATCCCTCATAAGGACTTTGTGGGCCAGAGGATACAGTCCCATCAACAGCATATTCAGTCCCATCTATATACAATTTAGATTCTGAAATATCAGTTTGGGCAGTTCCAGGTATTGAAACAACAACATGATGCCAACCATTAGCAGCAAGAGCGTTCCAAGAACCAAGCCATCTTCTATAATTAGATGCTCCCATATAAAGTAAAACATTATCAGCATTACCTGCTTTGAAATAAAAATTAGGCGCCCATCCAGCCTCTTCTAATGAAAATATCTTATCACCTCGCGCCGCAGTTGAAACATCAACCCAAAGTGAAACACTCCATGGACCATCAAATGGCATTGAACCATCTCCTGTTAAAACATAATCATCAACACCATCAAATTCTAATGCACCATTAACTTGCCCACTAATCCAATCACTATTATCCATATAAGTTAATGTCCCAGAATTACTTCCTTGAGAGTCTAATGCAACTGTTCCATTTCCATCATCAAGTTTCCACCAAGAAACTAATCCTGATGGAGGGGTAAAAGTTTCTTCTCCCCCTTCTTCAATAACTTCTCCTCCACTTGCCATAATCCCTGTAATATTTTTCCCAGAAACAGCAATAATCGGATAAACTTCAAAACTAATTAAAGAAATTCCTTCTGCTGAGGGATTTAAATCACTTTTTGATATAGAATAAGTGATTGTTTCTAATTCATTAGGAATCTTTGTTGTATTTTCATAAATTCCAGAATTTCCAGAACTATTTGTAAAAATAATCCTTATTGCTATTAAATTCCCTGCCCCTGTTTCTCTTGTTACAGGAACAAGAATTGGGTCTTGAGCTAAATCAACCTGAGATGTTGATAAAGAAACAGAAAACCTTTCTAATCCAATATCTTCTGAACTTTCTTTAACTGTTATATTTATCACATTCCAAACTATAACAATTGCTGCTAAAACTAATAAGATTATTAAAACTGTTGTTATAATCTGCGCTTGAGCAGATTTATTCACCCTCTTTTTCATAATCATATTAAAGAATTATCTTATTTAAATTTATTCTAATCTATTTCAGGATCTCTGATTTTTTTCCCAACCTCATCCTCATCAATCTTAAAAGAATTTGATAAATCAATAATATATTTCCCTTCTTCAAGTTTGTAAATTAAAGGACGCTTTTTATTAAATAAATTAACAAGATCAATCTCAAATTTACCAGGCTTAATAATCTTAACAGATTCTAAATCTAATATAACTGGTTTTTCTGGTTCTTTATCTAATCCAGTTATTTCTCTAATATCTTTTTCTATTTGAACTTTATCTGCTTTATCAAGCTCAACAATAGCTTTCTTAACTTCATTATGAACTCCTTTTTCAATTTCTTCTGCTTTTTCTTGTCTGATGTAATAAAAAAATCTTCCACCACAACTACATCCAGTTAATATTGCTTCATCTCCGTCTGAATGAATCTTCCCGCATTTAGTACATTGGTGTGGCATATAATCCTTAAAAGAACTAGATATATAAATATTTATCTAATATCTCTTCAAAATTATAAGATATGAAGATGACTGCTAATCTACTCATCTATCAAAATAAAATATTATAAGATATAGATAAAAAAGAAATTCATTTACCGCATCATAACTTCTAACTTCTTAGGATCTTTTTTCATCTCCTTAACAATAGTTGCAGGCCCAATAATTGTCATAGCATTTTGTTGTCCTGTTATTGCTTTTGCTAATCCAAATTTCATCTTGCCAATAACTCCTAAACTTCCTGTATCTTGAGAAATAACTGCTAATTCAACTCCTTTAAATCCTTTAATATTTCCAACCATAATCATAGTATCTTCAATTAATCTTGTTTCTTCTTCAGCACTTAATTTTCCTTGCAAGATAATAACTTTATTATCTAAAATTATCTTTAACAATTTTTTAATCCTTTCAACAGAATCAAGACTTGCAATTTCACTATAAGGCATAAACTGCAAAGTTAATCCTTTAACTTTCTTACTTCTTTTTATTTTTTTAACCATCTTCAATCTCTTTAGGGTTGAAGAGTCAGAAATTTTAATTTCTGAATCCTCTTTTTTATTATCTATAATCTTTATTATATATTTTATAGTAGTATATTTATATTTTTAAATGTTTATTTTACGCTTTTTTAGCTAACTTAAACACAGATTCATAAAATTCATTCATATTCTTACCTTTTTTAGCAGATATTCCAATAACATCATATTCTGGAAAAGCAGCCTCTATTTTTTTAACATCTGCTTTTTTTAAATCTATTTTATTAGCCACAACTAAAACAGGAATTTTTCTTGCAACTAAATTTCCAACAATAGTAATATTAACTTGAGAATAAGGGTTCTGAGTACTATCTACAACAACTATTACTGCATCCATGTCGTCTAACCATTTAATAGCCTCGACAATTCCCTGAGTTGCTTCTTTAGCTCTTTTTTGAGCTTGCTTTTTCTTCATCTTAGATTTCATAAAATCTTCATAATCTATTTTTGTAGCAATCCCCGGAGTATCTACTAATTTAAACTTCAAACTTTTTTCCTTATACTTAATCTCAACTTCTTCTTTAAATTGAACTTGTCTTGTTTCATGAGCAATCTTACTAACTTTTCCAATTTCTTCACCAGTCCAATCCTTACAAATTCTGTTTGCAAGAGAAGTTTTTCCAGCATTTGGAGGCCCATAAAATCCAAGACTTATATCTTTTTTCTTTCTAAATAAAAGACTAAGTATTCTCTTTGTAAAATTTTTAAGTATCCTCATTTTTTTGATTAAATCTTATATTAATTTAATAAAATTTTTTACTTTTATTAAGGTTTCTATACTACAACCCTTATTTAGAATCCAATCCATTATCTGCAGATGTTCCTTGTCTTTTTGCAAGTTCTCTCTTAACTTTTCTATTATCAACCCACTTGAAAAGAGGAATCTCCCACATACCAACTCTTTTTCCATATAGTTTATTTGAAACATAATTTAATTGCTCATTATCCCAACCCAAATCCCCTAATTTATTTTTTATCTCTGACATTGAAACTCCTTGATTTAATGAAATACTCATAAAATTAACAAGATTAAACAACTGACTTTTATTTGGAAAAAGTTTAGCTTCATAATGTCTTTTATACCATTCTTGTAATGCAATATAAACAACAAAAGCAATCACAAATAAAAGAATAAACCAAAACACAGTCCATCCAATTGGCTTACAGTCTTTTCTACAATTTTTATAATCTTCCCCTTGTTCACAAATTTTATTATTATTACAAGGCCCAGGAATAGCTCCTACTTCTAAGTTCCTAAATTTAGGAGAAACAAAAATCGGAAGATTAGTTATATCTACTGAACCAGGATATAAAAATTCAATTGTCTTCTCCCCCTCTAAATCAAAAAAAGTAACACCTTTAGCAACTTCTCCAATATCTTTAGGATTTAAATCCCCACTAAAAATTATTTCATCAGGATTTCCATTAGCTACTAAATAAAATTCATTTAATTTCTCCACAGGATTAAGGACAATCTTAAAATATGAAAAAACAGGAACATCTTCACCATTAAAATAAAAAGAATAGGTTTTAGACTCTAATAACATTCCTAACTTTTGTCTAATCCAATTATTAGCAGCAGTTGAATAAATCCCTCTTGTTTCTTCTGCATTTCCTGCACCTAAAACCTCAAGAGTCTCTAAATCTAATTGCTCTTCATTTGGAAAAAAATCAACAGGATTTACAACTTGACTAATATTTAAGCCTCCAGGAACTTCTAAATCCAACAAACCTTTCATAACTCTTACATATTCATCTTCTGAAAAAGCATCATTATATTGTGTTTCCAAAGAATTTATACTAGTCTTTAAACTATCTAAATCAACTTTTTTCTCAATCTCGGTTTTAATCCAAGATGGAAGATTATTCATAGAAGCTTGAACATTTTCAATATCTTGCCTATAATCTATAATCGTGTCATTAATATAATCTTTTGGAGAAACAACAGTAATTGGAAAAGCCCTGCTTAAACTCCCAAAATCATTTGTAACATTTATAGTAATAGTATAAGGCCCTGTTTTTTGATAAGCATGTTTAACTGTCTTTGTAGTAGTAGTTTCTGATTCACCATCCCCAAAATTCCATTTAAAGGTTAAATTACTTACAGTTCCACCCAATATGACTGAAATCGGAAAATCAACTAATGCAGGGATATTTTTAGGGTTTAAATCTGTTATTTGAGGGATTGATCTTACATCAATTTCTTGAGAAAAAATATTACTTCCACCTAATTCAAGATCTAAGTCTGCATTTTCAATTTCTGTTGGAACAGATAAGTTAGATTTTTCTAAATCTAATTCTAAAAAACCAGAATTTAAAACAACACCTGATTCTTCAAGCTCATAAATAGTTGAATCAGATGCTAAATGTCCTGATTTAGTATAATTTAAATCTACATTAGAAACAGTGGTTAATTGAGATGCCCCAAAATAAAATCTTATCGGAACTATACAATCATTAGAACAATCCCCATTATAATTCTTATCAATATATCCCCAAATTACATCTTTTAAAATAATTTCTGAATCAATAGTTTCAGCATAAGCATCCACAGAATCTTGATTAAATGTAAAATCACTTACTGCAGCATATTTTTTAGGTCTTGCAAAAATTTCATAATCATGTTCACCAATAACTTCATCATAAACATTTTTTGTACTTCCACAAGGAGAATTATCTTCAAATCTTATTTTATATTCTGCTCCACTTAATTTTTTTATACAAACTTCTGCTAAGGTTGTGTTTGTTAATTGATCAAGCAAATCAATATCACAACTAATCATCCCACTTGTATTAGTTGATACTTGACAATTTTGTTCTTCATCATCAGTTTCTATAGTCATTTCAAATACAGCATCTCCACTACCATTAACTACAGCTCCAATTTTAAAACTCCTAGATGGAAAAAGATCAATCTGTTCACAAAAATAAT
>CEPX01079350.1_pt1 | contig 12312 bp, 15 predicted proteins | sample 361361 | NCBI WGS metagenome assembly CEPX01 (sample SAMEA2619974, study PRJEB7988) | marine metagenome | biome: marine biome (ENVO:00000447); feature: mesopelagic zone (ENVO:00000213) & marine oxygen minimum zone (ENVO:01000065); material: "saline water (ENVO:00002010), including plankton... | reverse complement strand
GTAAGTCCAAGCCGAAACGGCCGCCGCGTCGGCAGCGCAAATCGGATGGCCGGTACTACTCTACGAAGGCCAGGAAATGATCCTTCGTCTGCGCCTCTATGAATTTCTGGCTACGCCGGCGCACGGGTGGCTTTGGCTATGCGCGAAAGTCTGCGGCGGCGTATTTTTGCGCGGCCCCGCCGATGAAAAAGGTGATATTTCGCGTGGGTGATCTTGTGGAATCCGGCCCTCACCGGGCTTTTCGCAGCGCCGGGCCGCTGTTCCCCGCCCGTATTGACCTTGACGGCACCTCAATCGCAGTCGATACTCCCCAGGAATTACTGGATCTGCTCGCGACCGTTTGCGGCGCGGCGCCGGAGTTTATTACCACCAACCTAAGGGAGAGACCGATGGGACATGAAAACAGTAAAACTTTTGAGTTCAGGGGCGGACCGGGATGGGTCGTCCTGCCGAGCGTAGTCAATGGCGAGCAGATGACTACAGAGGAGACTGAGCAACTTTACCTCAGGGGCGACCTCGAGCCCCTTATCCCCAAGGTATTTCCCACCGTCGAGGCGGCGAATAGGGCGGCGAAACTTCGATCCGAATCATTTGACAGTAGGCCTCACCCGCATAAAAATAATATAGGCGACTTGCGCAAACGGCAGCCGGGGGCCAAAAAGCGTAAGTCTATGCCGCTAAAGACCAAGGCCGTGGGCAACAAGGCGAAGTCTAGGAGGCGTTAGATGGCTAATGTGAGCCTCAAGGCCGGCGAATCCGGCCGGGTTTTCCGCCGCGCTACCCCCGGTTCGACCGTCGGCAGCGTGGCGTTCACAGTGGACGCGGTGATTTGACAGACGCCGCCAAACTTGCAAAAGAGAAGCTTTCCGACCGCGCCTGGCGGCTGAACAACCTTTACTGGATCATCGACGAGCACGACAAGAGGGTTAAGTTCAAGCTCCGCGCGTCCCAAGCTAAACTGCTGAAAGAAATGACATATTTGAATGTCATACTCAAAGCCCGCCAACTGGGTTTTACGTCTTTCATTCAGATTTTTATCCTCGATGCGTGTTTGTTCAATTCGAACACGAACGCGGGCATCGTGGCTCAGACGCGGGATGACGCAGTGGGGTTCTTCGCGGCCAAGGTAAAGTACCCGTACAGCCAACTGCCCGAGGATATCAAAGCCGTGGTGTCTGTCGTGAAATCCAACGAGACCGAACTGGAATTCAGCAACGGCTCAAGCATAAAGGTTGGCATTTCATTGCGAGGCGGCACCTACGGCATCCTGCACGTCTCCGAGTACGGCAAGATCTGCGCAAAAGATCCGGAGCGCGCGAAGGAGATCAGGACTGGCGCGTTTAACACGGTCCACAAGGGGCAGATGGTGTTTGTGGAGTCCACGGCTGAGGGCCAGGAAGGCGACTTTTACGATATGTGCCAGGTGGCCGAAAACCTGCAAAAACAAAAAACGCCTCTTACGGAGATGGATTTCAAGTTTCATTTTTACCCCTGGTGGGCGCATCCGGATTACACTATGAACCCGGAAAACGTACTAATAACCCAGCCCAACCGACTTTATTTCAGCAGCCTCAAGGCGTTCGGGATCGAACTCACCGACGGCCAGAAAGCGTGGTACGTAAAGAAACTGGTATCTCAGGGCGATGAGATGCGCCGCGAGTTCCCGAGCCATTCGGATGAGGCGTTCCAGGCCGGCATCGACGGCGCCTACTACTCCCGGCAGATGGCGCAGGCAAGAGATGAGCAGCGGATTACCAAGGTACCCTACAGCCCCGCCCTGCCCGTGGAAACTTGGTGGGACCTGGGCGTTCGGGACAGCATGGCTATATGGTTCGTACAGCGGCATGGCGCGCAGATACGGGTGGTTGACTATTATGAGATGTCGGGGGAGGGTCTCCCCCACTACGCGACGGTGCTAAGGGAGCGCGGCTATATCTATGACCGCCATATAGCGCCCCACGATATTGTGGTGACCGAACTGGGCACCGGCGCGAGCAGGCTTGAAACCGCGCGTAATCTGGGTATTATATTTGACGTTGCGCCCATGACCGGGGTCGCCGACGGGATCGAAGCCGTGCGTAATACGCTGCCCAAGTGTTGGTTCGACGCCGAGAAATGCGACCGCGGGATTAAGTGTCTGGACAGCTATAAAAAAGAATGGGACGATAAGCTCGGCCGATGGAAAGACAAGCCGCTCCACAACTGGGCGTCCCACGGGGCCGACGCTTTTCGGACGGGCGCGGGCATGCCGGAATACCTGGAAGAGGGATACGACGATGACGACGAGTACGCGGCTCCGACCGGTAGGGATGTAATAAGTGGCTATTGAACAGATCGATACCGCGATTGATGTCCGTCAGTATATCCGTCTCCCTAACGTCGCCGACTATCTGGAGGATGAGACACTCGACGCCATCGGCGGCAAGGTTTTCAAGGAGTATGAAATCGACAGGACATCCCGTGCGGGCTGGGAAGAGAAGATGCAGACCGCGCTCGACATGGCCATGCAGGTGACCGAAAGGAAATCCGATCCGTGGCCCAACGCCGCCAATATCAAGTACCCGCTCATGACTTCCGCCGCCATCCAGTTTGCCGCCCGCGCGTATCCGGCGATTGTCGGGGGGCGGGATATTGTCAAGGGCAAGATTATCGGTAGCGACGACGGACGTGAACCGGACCCGCAGAATCCACAGGATCAAGGAGTGCCGCCGGGGGAGAAGCAGAAGCGTGCTGATCGGGTCGGCCGTCATATGTCCTACCAGCTTCTGGATCAGATGGAGGAGTGGGAGGACGGCACCGATAAACTGCTGCACATTTTGCCGATAGTCGGGCTGGTATTCCGAAAGGTTTATTTCGACACCCATCTTGATCGGAACGTATCTGAATTGGTGCCGCCGGAACGTCTGATCGTCAACAATAACACCAAGACGCTGGAAACCGCTCCGCGGATAACCGAGGTATTCGACCTCTACCCCTATGAAATCGAAGAGCGCAAGCGCAGGGGTTTGTGGCTGGATGTGGACCTGGGCACGGCCCGGATACCGGAGGAGCCAAAACGGGATGGGATGGCCACCGGCGGAGACGACGAGGACGCGCCGCATACGTTTTTGGAGCAACACCGGTATATCGATCTGGACGAGGACGGCTACCCGGAGCCTTATATCGTTACCATCCACAAAGACAGCAGCAAGGTCGTTCGGATTGTCGCCCGCTTCGACGAGGAGGGGATCGAGGCGGACGATAGCCGCATCATAAAAATCACGCCCGTTCACTACTACATAAAATATTCGTTCATTCCGGCGCCCGACGGCGGTTTTTACGACATGGGTTTCGGTCTTCTCCTGGGACCGATCAACGCGACGGTAAACGGAACGCTCAATCAACTTCTGGACGCCGGAAGGCTGCAAATAATGGGCGGCGGGTTTATCGGTTCCGAATTGCGCATGAAATCAGGTCCGATTCGCTTTAAGCCGGGGGAGTACAAACGGGTTCAGTCTCTGGGCGGCGATATTCGCAGGGCGATTGTGCCCCTGGACATAGCAGGGCCGTCGCAGACCTTATTCGCACTTTTGGGGCTGCTGATCGACGCCGGCAAGGATATTGCATCGGTAAAAGACGTACTAACCGGCAATCAGGATCCAGCGAACACCTCGCCGACGACTACACTGGCACTCATCGAGCAGGGTTTGAAGGTATTTTCGGCCATCTATAAGCGGGTTCATCGGAGTCTCAAGAAAGAATTAAAGATGCTGTACCGGCTCAACCGGCTGCGGCTCCCCCCGACCGCCTATTTTAATGTTCTGGACACTCCGGAGGCGATTTCCTTCCGGGATTATGACGAGCAAAGCGTCGATGTGGTTCCGGTTAGCGATCCCACGGTGGTGACGGACACCCAACGCTTGGGCCGGGCCGAATTTCTGATGTCCTTTGTCGGCAATCCGATGGTTGACAGCCGGGAAGTGCTAAGGCGTGTCTGGGCGGCCGCCAACATCGAAGACGCGGACACACTGTTCGCCAAGGACCAGGGTACGAACCCGGCAGAGATGGCGGCTATCGCCGAACTTGATATCAAAGCGCGCGAAATCGCGGTCAAGGAACAGGAGGTTGGCGCAAAAGTTGGTTTGATGGCGGCGCAGGCGGCGCTTGCGTTCGCTAAAGCCGAAGGCGAGGAGCCCGGACAACAGCTCGCTATTTACGAAGCGCTGTTTAAGACGGCTGTCGCCGATAATGACGCTTACATGAGAGAGAAGGAACTTGTAAATGCCCGGAACGCTGACACCGGAGGAGATGGCGGACTGGCGCCGGAACCCGGTAACCCGCAAGGTGCGACAGTACCTTAAAGACTATCGTCAGGACCTGATGGAGCAATGGGCGCTTGGCGATATAGCCGGAGAGAGTAATAACTTCTACCGTGGCGTCGCCGAGGCGTTTCGTCAGATTGAAGATATAAGTTACGATAATTTCAAGGTCCTTTATGGGTTGGACCAGGACAACAAGGAAGAAAGCGATGAAAGCGAAGCTGAAAATAGTGTCGGTTACTAATACGTCCGGTATTCAGCCGGTGGACACCAAAGTTTTGATCCTACCGGATGAGGTCAAAGATAAGATCGGAAATATTTACGTAACCGCGCGTCATGTGGAGCAACAGCAAGCGTCGGCGGTTAAGGGCACCTTTATCGCAGGGGGGCGGCTTGCGTTTGCTGACTGGAAAGACGACAAAGATGTGCTACAGCCGGGAGATCGGGTTCTGTTCTCCAAATACGCGGGTCAGGTCACCCCGGCGGCCGACGGCAAGGAGTACCGCCTGTGCCAGGATACCGATATAGCCGCCCTGCTAACCGAGGAAGCATCATGAGCGAAGAAAACACCGAAAACGCGCCGACGGAAGAAAGTACCGTTGTGGCCCGCGCCAAACGTATGGGCTGGATCGACAAAGATAAGTTCAACGGCCCCGATGAAATGTTCGTCAGCGCCGAAGAATTTATTGAAAAAGGCGAGAACGAGTTGCCTATCCTACGTGATCGCCTGCGTAAGCAGGACAGTACGATTGTTGAAATGGGGCGTAGCCAAGAGACTATGAAGCAAGATATGGCGTACCTGAAAGGTGCGACGGCCCGAGCGGAACAGCGGGGGTATGAGGACGGCCTTGCCGCGGCTAAAGCCAAACAACGTGAGGCGGTCGAAGAGGGCGACACATACAAGTTCGATGCAGCCCAGGCCGAGATCGACGCATTGCCGCCACCGCCGCCGGTGTTGGAGCCGGCGGCACAACAGCCCCCGCTCACGGCCCCCGAAATAGATGCATTTACACAGCGTAATCAAATGTGGTATGGATCGGACTTGCTCATGACGGATGCCTATAATAAGGAATTTGATAGGCTTGCTCAAAACTATCCGGATTTCTCCCTCCAACAGAAACTGGAGGCGGCAGAAACCCGGATTAAGCGCGACTACCCGGAAAAATTCGGGAACCCGCGGCGGGCGGCGGCCGGCGAAGTAGAAGGCGGTAACGGCGCCCTTCAAAAAAAGCAATCAGGAAAGAAGTTCAGCGACCTCCCTGCCGAGGCGCAGGAAATGTGTGATCGTTTCGTTGCACAGAACATTATGACCCGTGACGCATATGTCGCGGATTACTTTGAAGAGGACTAGACACGATGGATGACGATGGAAAACTCGCAAGCATCGCCGAGAAACTAGCAAACCGTACCGAAGAAACGAAAATAGACGCCCCGGCACCGCGCAGGAAGCGCGTACCGGTCGGTCAGGCGTCTGCCCGCCTAGCAGCCCCCGAGAGACTGGGGTACGTGCGGCGATTTGTAAACGACTCGCCCGGACGTATTGCTACCCTGCAAAACGCCGGATACGAGATTGTCAGCGACGATATGATCCCGACCGAAGGTACAGGGTCGCAGATCGAAAGAACTGCTGATCGTGCGACTGGCATGAAAACGATTCTTATGGAGACGAAACAAGAGTTCTACGATGAGGACAAGGCGGCGAAGGCGGCGGCTATCGCCCGGACCGACCAGGCTATTCGTGAAGGAACTCTTGATGGAACACCAGGGGTAGAGGGACGTTATGTCGGTGAGATCAGTATCGAAGCGAAGTAGCGGTTTACTGCCCCGTTTTAATGGAGACTTAAATGGCTAATGCAGACACGCCCATGGGTTTGATACCGATTAGGCATCGAAACGGCGCGGCGTATAACGGAGCAGTTAACCACTACTACATCCCGGCGGGCTACGCGACGGCGCTGTTTATCGGCGATCCGGTAGTCAAAACCGGCACCGCTAACACGGCCGGCGTTGAAGGCACCAACGGCAGCATGTTCGCTGCCGGCACGCTGCCGGAGATTAACAAGGCGACCGCTGGGGACGGAAACGCCCTTACCGGCGTAATCGTTAGCTTTCATGCAACCAAGACGAACCTGAGCACGACCAACAGCCCTGCCAGCACTGAAGGCGTGGCGCTGGTTTGCGACGATCCGGACGTGGAGTTTGAAATTCAGGAAGATGACGCGGGCAGCGCTCTTGCGGCCACCGTAGTCGGCCTGAATGCCAACCTTATCTTCACCCATGCGGGCTCAACGACTACGGGCCGGTCCGGGGTTGAACTGGATGGCGTGGGCGATCCGCCCGCGGCGGATGCTTCGAACCAACTGACTATCCAGCGTTTGGCTAACCGCCAAAAGAATGCGATTGGCGCTAACGCTAAATGGGTCGTCAAGATCAATAACCACACCGAAGCGCACGGCGCCGCCGGGATTTAGGAGAGTATTATGGCTGTTATTACGAGTGGTAATTTTCCACAGGCGTTAAGGCCCGGGATCAACGCTATTTGGGGCGCCGCTTACGCCAAGCACGAGCCTGAATACCCGATGCTGTTCGAGATGAACACCTCTACTCGGAACTACGAAGAGGATGTTCTGCAGACTGGCTTTGGTTTGGCCCCGGTGAAGGCCGAGGGGGCTTCGGTATCCTACGATTCCGAGTCTCAAGGCTACACGTCCCGGCACACCCATGTTAACTACGGGCTGGGGTTCATCATCACCGAGGAAGCGATCGAAGACAATGAGTACATGAAAATGGCCGAGACGCGTACACCCGCGCTGGCTTTTTCCATGCAGCAAACCCACGAAAACGTGGGCGCGAATGTCTTCAATAACGGATTCGATTCGGACTTTACTGGTGGCGACGGTGTTGAGCTGTTTTCGACCTCTCACCCGACTATCAACGGCAACCAATCGAATCATCTGACTACTGCGGCCGACCTATCGGAAGCTTCACTTGAGGATCTTTCGGTTCAGATAATGCGGGCCACGAACGAACGCGGGCACAACATCCGCATTATGCCCCAGTGTCTCGCGGTGCCGCCTCAGTTATTCTATGAGGCACACAGGATTTATGATTCGACCTTGCAGAACGATTCCGCTAATAACGCGGTGAACGTCCTGAAAGCGCAGAGCGTGCTTCCTGAGGGCATCAAGATCAATCACTACTTCACCGACGTGGACGCTTGGTTTATCCTAACCAACGCTCCCCGCGGTATGGTGCATTATCAGCGCCGTGACGTGAAGATCAGCAGCGACAACGACTTCGACACAACCAACGCTAAGTACAAGGCGACGGAACGCTATTCTGCTGGTTGGGTCGATTGGCGCGGCGCTTACGGGTCGCCCGGAGCATAGGCACGTGATTGTGACTACGCTATAGTGTAGACTCTCCTCTCGCTTATGAGAGGAGAGTTCTATGCCTTGTAGTTTCTGCAAGCGAGAAAAGAAAGAAGGAAAGCCGTCAATTATCTGAACTAATGGGTTTGGCGTTTCGCCACCCTAGCGGGTCATTAGAAGGAGATTAAAATGCCCCATTCCAACTATCCCGGCGGGTTCGCCGGCGGCGTGACCGTTCGCGGCATGTCGGTTCTCAATACCTACAGCGGCAACGTATACTGGGTTGATTCGGGCGCGGGCTCGAATGGCAACAAGGGTACGTTTGACCGTCCTTGGAGCACCATGGACTACGCCGTCGGCCGGTGTACCGCCAACAACGGCGATACCGTCATGGTCAAGGCGGGCCACGTTGAAACGGTTACCGCAGCGGCGGGCCTGGCGCTTGACGTAGCCGGTATCACCTTCATCGGTCTCGGCAACGGCTCGGATCGTCCTCAGATCGACTTCACCACCGCGGTTGGCGCCGATATGGATGTAGACGCGGCTAATGTTACCATGATGAATTTCCTGTTCACCGGCGGAATTGATGCTCTTACGGGCCCGATAGACGTGAACGCGGCCGATTTTTCAATGATCGACTGCGAAACTCGGGACGTAACGGGTCAAGCAACCGACTTCATTGTGACTGACGCCAACGCGGATCGAATGACTCTTTCTGGGTGGGTCCACAGAGGCGCGGCTGCGGCAGGTGCAGACACCGCTATTACCATCGTTGGCGGCGATGACATCACCATCAAGGACTTCTGGATCGATGGTAACTTCGCCGTCGCTTGCATCGAGAATACCGGGACTGCGGCTGTTAATCTTTCGATATACGGTGACGGTCAATGTTTCGCCCGCACGCGCAACGCGACTGATGTCATCTTTACCGGCGTGGCGACGACAACCGGAAATATCGGGCCGAATATTAATGCGCGCCTCGCCGATAACGCGGCCAATGTCACGGAAGCGTTTGTGGGGGCCGACATGCAATTTTTCAATCCAATTCGGATTGTCAACCTTGACGGTGAGAGTTCCATGGAGACTAACATCACCGCGTCTACCGACGCCTAACGGGAGTAAGGTAGTTCCGTACGCCGACCGTGGCCGGGACAACCCAAGCTATGCGGCCACGCGGACGACCCCTACAGCCGTATGTTCGGTGAGATGTTTTCAGCGCTAACGCGCTCTGTTTTGCCCGAGGAGGCTTCCTAATGGCCGATACAGCTAATACACAGGTACTTCGCAATGGCCCCCGAGATTACGTTGCTAATTTTACGTACGAGTACAATGACACGGGGGAGAGCGCCGTCAAGAAGGTAGATATTTCGGCTTTGACCGACGCAAACGGCGCCACTGCTACTTATTCTGCTATCGACCGAATTGATTACGATGTCAGTACGGGGATGACGGTAGCTGTCGAATTCGACGCTACCGCAAACGACGAGATTGCCGTGTTGTTTGGGCAGGGCACTTTTGACTGGACCGATCTGGGTGGTCTTGTGGACCCTAAAAGCGCCGGCACCACCGGTGACATAAAATTCACCACGGTTGGGCACGCTGCGGGCGACACCTACACCATCACGCTTTATATACGACCGAAAGCCTGATGGGCCGGGCCGACTACCTTGCTCTCGGAGATGCCAACGGCATCTGTGATCGTTGCGGCTTCAAGTACAAAATGTCTGAGTTGCGTAGAACGTGGGACAAACTGATGGTCTGCAAATGGGATTGGGACCCACGCCATCCGCAGGATTTTGTGCAAGCTCGGCGAGACAAGCAAACCGTGCCTTACGCGCGCCCGGAACCGGAGGACGTGTTTCTAACGGCTACTGAGGTTACGAAGGACGATTTGTAGTGGCAACTTCAAATTCCGTAAACTTTACGGTTACCCGGAACGATCTCATCACGGAAGCGCTAGAGCTGTGCCAGGTACTTGCAAGTGGCGAGACCCCGACTGGTGAGGACACCACTACCTGTTCGCGATCATTGAACCTTTTAACAAAGGCGTGGATGGCTGACGGGCTCCACATATTTCAGAAGCAGGAAGTGACACTTTTTCATGTTGTCGGCGCGGCAAGTTACACGCTCGGAACCGCCCATGCTTCAGCGAGCCACGTAGAGACTACTCTTTCGGCGGACGAGGCAGCCGGGCAAACAGTCTTGTCGATCACCAGTACGGCAGGAATGACCGCAGCGGATGCTATCGGAATTGAACTTGATGACGCCACAAGACAGTGGACGACAATCGCCACCGTGGACAGTGCCACACAAGTCACGGTGGACGCGGCGCTCACGGGAGCGGCAGCAAGCGGCAATACGGTCTATACCTACACGACCCTGATGGATATCCCGAAGCGGGTTATTTCCGCCCGTAGGCGAAGCAAGGACGGCTACGAGGCACCTGTGTACGTTTACGCCCGCGAAGACTATATGGAACTAGCCAACAAGACCCACCAGGGGAAAGTAGTCCAGGTGTTTTACGATAAAAATGGCGATGGCACGCTTTATGTTTGGCCCACCGCTGATCTCGTCTCTGATATGCTCAACATGACGGTCGAGCGCCCACTTGACGACTTTGACGCCGCCGCAGATAACCCGGATTTCCCCGCCGAGTGGTTTCTGGCGCTCTCTTACGGATTAGCCGCGCTGATCGCCACAAAATACGGGGTCGCCGTCCAAGAGCGCGCATATCTTAAAGCGGAGGCAGAGGAGCATAAAGCCCGCGTCATGGCGTGGGACGCCGAAGACGGTCCTGTATTTTTTCAGCCGGGGCCCTGATGAGAGTACATTTTGCGTCTCGCACAAGTGCCCTAGCGGACGAGGCGCAGTCGTCTGAACGAGCGGTTAACTGCTATACCGAGAAGGCGCCGGAAACCGCTAAGACACCGTTAACATTAATCGGGACGCCGGGGCTAAAACTTTTCGGTACTATCGGAGACGGTCCCATACGAGCTTCGCACAGTATGGGCGGTGTGTGGTTCGTAGTTAGCGGTGCGGATCTCTATAGTGTTGATCCGGCCGGCACCGGAACACTGATCGGTAGCCTATCCGCCGGTTCTAACGATTATCAGATGGCGAACAACCTCGCCGATCCCCAACAACTTTTTATCCGGGCGGGTAATTTCGGCTGGATATATGATGGCACGACTCTCGCCCAGATCACGGACGCCGATTTTCCCGGGGCTACTTGGGTCACTTACGCTGATACTTACTTTCTGTACGGCGATCCGACGGGTAACGGTCGCTGGGGCCTGTCAGCGTCGCTCGACGGTACGTCTTATGACGCTCTGGACTTTGCTACCGCGGAAGCGTCGTCGGACGTATTAGTCGCCGGCGTAGTAGACCACCGGGACCTTTGGCTTATGGGAGAAAAAACCATAGAAGTATGGTGGGATTCCGGTAACGCGGATTTTCCCTACGAGCGGTCCCCTCAGGCTTTCATGGAACGCGGGTGCAAGGCGAAAAAGTCAGTTGCTCAGGATGATAATACGGTCTTCTGGCTTGGCGATGACTTAATTGTTTACCAGGCGCTTGCGTATGTGCCCACCCGGATATCAACTCATGCCGTGGAAACGGCTATAGCGGGATACTCGAATACTTCGACCGCCGAAGCTTTTTTCTACACGCAGAACGGTCATAAGTTTTATGTGCTGACGTTTGCTGAGGGGACGTGGGTATTCGACGCCGCGACAGGTCTGTGGCACGAGCGACAGAGTTTTGGGCTGCCCCGTTGGCGGGCGAGCACGTATATAAACATCTACGATAAGCATCTCGTAGGCGACTTCCAAAACGGGAAAGTTTACGAATTAGACCCGGATACTTATGACGAGGACGGTGTTACGATCCAAAGACGAATTATATCGCCGGTTCTGAGTGTGGAGGCGAGGCGAACGACGATGCCGCACTTATATTTGGACTTTGCTACCGGGGTAGGCTTGACGACGGGGCAGGGTTCCGATCCGCAAGTTATGCTACGCTGGTCCGATGACGGCGGGGATACGTGGTCAAATGAACACTGGCGATCACTCGGAAAAACAGGAGCTAAAAAAACACGAGTTCATTGGAATCGGTTAGGGCAATTCGGCGACAAAGGGCGCATATTTGAGTTGACGAAATCGGACCCGGTAGAGTTCAGTCTGCTCGGCGCGCACGCCGACCTCAACCCCGGTAACTTCTGATGGCCGACGCATTCCCTCCCCTCCCTGTTAGCCTGCGAGGTGATCGAGCTGTTGTTCGCTGGTACAATAAAGTGCTGAAGCAGTTAGGTGATACGGCACAGATCGCCTGGACCCAACTTAACTTTACCGGTTCGACTCTCACCAGTATCGCAACCAGAACTCACGCCAACCTTCAGAGTATCGGCGAGGCCGACGATACCGATACGGACACCGACAGAGACAAGCACGTCTCCAATAATGACATGAGAGTCAATACCGCCCATGTCGCGAGCACCTCGAATCCACACAGCACCACTCTAGCGGGGCTTACGACAAAGCCACACTCAGCCCTCACGGATGTTTTGGGCGCCGACGATACCGACAATAACGCGACCCAAAACAAGCACGTCTCCAATAATGACATGAGAGTCAATACCGCCCATG
>CEPX01030885.1_pt1 | contig 12312 bp, 14 predicted proteins | sample 361361 | NCBI WGS metagenome assembly CEPX01 (sample SAMEA2619974, study PRJEB7988) | marine metagenome | biome: marine biome (ENVO:00000447); feature: mesopelagic zone (ENVO:00000213) & marine oxygen minimum zone (ENVO:01000065); material: "saline water (ENVO:00002010), including plankton... | reverse complement strand
AATTACTTATAGCTTTATTGTTCCTGAAAACAATGGTTTACTTCCGTTTGAGGTGAATGAATCTTATAAGGTAATTGCAAATGCATTATTAATTGCGTTGAAGAAAGTAAACATCAATGCAAAAATAAGGAAAGTTCCTGAAAGAATTGAAACTCCAGTTTGTTTTAACAGCTCTAATTGGTATGAATTGCTAGTTAATAATAAAAAAATATCTGGTTCAGCACAAAGAAGGTTTAATGGAAAGGTTTTGCAGCATGGTTCTTTGTTAATTGACTTTGACTACAATAAAAATAGTTCAATATTTGATTCTAACAATAGTTTTGACAACATTGAAAATTTAAAAAATAGGATTACATCAATAAAAGAGAAATTAAAAAATAATATAAATTACAAAGAGCTTAAAGAAGCTATTAAGTTGGGTTTTATTGAAAATTTTAGTTTTGAAATTGTTGAGAGTTATTTAACTGATGAAGAAATAAAATTAGCTAAAAAAATAAGACAAGAAAAATATTCTACGGATGAATGGAATTATAGATTAGTAGCAAAAACTATTTAAATAACCACCATAATTGAAATATACCGGTGGTTTTTATGAATGATATGATGGATTCTATTGAAAAAGTAGACCCGGAAATCTATAAAATAATTAAAAAAGAAAGAGATAGGTTAAGCGATGGGGTTGAGTTAATTCCCAGTGAGAATGTAGTTAGTGTAGCTGTTTTACAAGCTTTAGGTTCTGTTCTTACTAATAAATATTCAGAAGGTTATCCTCACAAGAGATACTATGGTGGGAATGAGATTATTGATATGGCTGAGGATTTAGCTATAGAAAGGGCAAAAAAACTATTCGGGGCTGAGCATGTTAATGTGCAGCCTTATTCAGGAAGTCCTGCAAACATGGCTGTTTTCTTTGCTCTATTAAAATTAGGAGATACTTTTATGGGTCTTGACTTAAATGCAGGAGGCCATTTAACACATGGAAGCCCTGTGAATTTCTCAGGCAAGAACTATAATTGTGTAGCATATAATGTAGACAAAGAGACTGAGCTTTTAGATTATGACCAAATAAAAAAACAGGCAAAAGAAGCAAAACCAAAACTCATACTTTCCGGATTGACTGCATATCCAAGGAAGATAGATTTCAAGGCTTTCCAGGAAATTTGCGATGATGTTGGAGCATATCATATGTCAGATATTGCACACATTGCAGGATTATGCGCAACAGGAGTGCATGAAAATCCAGTACCTTATGCTGATGTGGTTACAACTACTACTCATAAAACTCTAAGAGGCCCGAGAGGCGGCATGATAATGTGCAAGATAGAAGATAAATTCGACAAAGGCGGAAAGAAGAATCTTGCACAGAAAATTGATTCTGCTGTTTTTCCGGGTTTGCAGGGAGGCCCTCATGACCATGTCAATGCTGCAAAAGCAGTTGCTTTCAAAGAGGATTTACAACCAGATTTTAAGGATTACTGCGGGCAGATTGTCAAGAACGCAAAAGCTTTGGCAGATACTTTAATGTCTAAGGGCTTAGAACTCGTAACTGGCGGTACCGATAATCACTTAATTGTTGTTAAGCTTGTCAATAAAGGCTTGACAGGGAAAGGAAAAGAAGTGCAAAATGCGCTGGATAAAGCAGAGATAACTGTAAATAAAAATTCAATTCCTTATGAGCCTGGAAGCCCATTCCATCCAAGCGGAATAAGGTTAGGGACTCCTGCAGTCACTACAAGAGGTTTTAAGGAATCCGAGATGAAAGTCATAGGAGAAAGCATAGCAAAAGTGATTGATAATTTAGATGATGATAAAGTTGTTGAAAATGTGAAAGGAGACATACTGGAGTTATGCAAACAGTTTCCATTATATCCTGACTTTGATGTGCTAAAATAAAATGACTGCAAAACTAATTTATGGAAAAGAAGTTGCGGAAAAGTTTCTTACTGACATTAATAAAAAAATCAAGGAATCAAAAGAAAAGCCAGGATTGGCCATAGTTTTGGTCGGTAATAATCCTGCTTCTGAGATCTATGTTAATTTTAAAGAGAAAAAGGCAAAAGAAGTCGGGCTGTATTTTGAGAGGCATAACTTAGATGAGAATGTCAAACAGGATGAATTGCTGAAACTGATTGATGAGTTGAACCAAAACAAGAAGATTCATGGCATGATTGTACAATTGCCATTGCCTAAACATATAGATGAGAAACTTATTGTGGATTCGATTTTGCCATATAAGGATGCTGATGGCTTTACACCTGTAAATTTAGGGAATTTAGTCAATGATGATAATAGGTTATTGCCAGCTACTGCACGCGCTTGCATGGAACTGATAAAATCCACAGGTGTTAAGATTGAAGGGAAAAATGCAGTTGTTGTTGGTAGAAGCACTATAGTTGGAAAGCCTGTTTCTTTATTGCTGTTGCAGGAAAACGCTACTGTAACTTTATGCCATTCAAGAACAAAAGATCTTAAGGAACATTGCAAGAATGCTGATATTTTAGTTGCAGCAGTCGGAAAACCTAAACTGATAAAGAAAGATATGGTTAAGGAAGGTGCTGTTGTTATTGATGTTGGGATCAACAGGACTCCTTTAGGTCTTTGCGGTGACGTTGATTTTGATAATGTAAAGGAAGTTGCTGGTTTTATTACCCCGGTTCCAGGTGGTGTTGGACCTATGACAATAGCTATGCTTCTTGATAATACTTTGAAGGCAATGGAAATTGGTAAAGGGTTTTTAAAGTAAATAAATTGTTAAGCAACTTTCCTGTAAACAGTTCGATCCCAAATAATCATGGAAGAATAACTACTTCTTGCTCTCCCTGAAAGCTCCATATCTTCGACCATTAAATTTCTGTCATTATCATTACCCATTATTCTTCTCTTGACCATGCTACCTAAATCAACAAAAAAACCTAAAATTCCATTTTTTTGTAAGTCTAATACTTCATCTATTCTTTGGCTGGAATAAATTAATCCCCCTAATGGTAAATATTTAACAAAACCCTTTAATAGTTGGATACTTTCGGCTCTTTTCTTATCGCTTTGAATAGCATTAGACAAGTATAATTTATTGAACCTTTCTATCGGAGTAGGATCAAGATCATATAAATCAGTTGGCTCCATTATAGTCAAATTACCCACATTTTCACGAATAGAATCTAGTATTCCTTGTTTTCTAAAAAAGTCTAGAGGATTTGGTCTAAAGTTCTGCCAATAAGTTGTAATAGGTTCTAAGAATGTGTCAATAAAACCATTCTCGATTAATTTAGCCCTATATTTAATATACCAAATTTGAACTGGATCATAATCAATAACTGTGACTTTAGCGCCTCTTGATAACATCGCAAATATTTGTTCACCAGAACCTCCAATAGCCAGAATACTATCATCTTCATTCACATCCATTCCTTCTAGTATAGATTCTAAATCTTCATTAGTAGAAAGCCATTTTAAGGAAGGTCTTCTCCAAAGGTCCACTGCTTGATTATTGATTTCTGGAGCTTCTAATGTTACCATATTCTTAGGAAATTAATTGGTATATTTAAATACTAGAGAATATTTAGTTTAATTATCTGATTTTTATAACACAAACATTTATAAACAACTATAATTTCTGTTCAGCACCGGTGAATGTGTTTATGAACATCGGAGTTTTGGCATCTACAAAAGCTACAGATCTACAGGCTGTGATGGATGCTATAGAATCCAAAGAGTTGAATGTCGAGATTTCTGTTGTTGTTTCCAATAAGGAAGATGCTTATGCTTTAGAGAGGGCTAAAAACCATAATATAGAAGCTGTTTTTATTGATAGCAAAGGCAAAGAAAGGGAAGATTTTGACAGGGAAGTTAATGGTGTTTTGGAAAAACATGATGTTGATCTGATTCTTGCTATAGGTTATATGAGGATTCTTAGCGGATGGTTTGTCAACAAATGGAAAAACAAGATAATGAACATACATCCCAGTTTATTGCCTGCTTTTGCTGGAGGGATGGACAAGGATGTGCATGCAGAGGTTCTTAAAGCCAAGGTTAAGGAAACTGGATGCACGCTGCATTTTGTTGCAGAGGATGTGGATGCAGGACCTATAATATTGCAGAAGAAAGTTTCTGTTGATGATGGTGAAACTATTGAAAGCTTAAAAGCAAAAGTTCAGGAAGCAGAGCAGGAGATTATTGTTAAGGCTTTGAAACTTTATAGTGAAGGGAAGATAAAAGTTGAGAATGGGAAAGTTACAATATCGGAATAAAACAACAAAATAACTCAAAAAACAATGGAGAAAAAACTCATCAATAATAAAAATTCAATGAAAAACAAAAACAATAAAAAAATAATTCAATAATAAAAATAATAATCAATAAAAATTAAAAAATAAAATTTCAATGAAAAAAATGATAATTATTAATGAAAAAATATTGAATACAAATTAATTAAAATGAAAACGGCTTTAATATCAGTTTCAAACAAGGAAGGGATTGTTGAGTTTGCTAAAGGCCTGGATAAATTAGGAGTAAAAATATTATCAACTGGTGGAACTGCAAAATTGCTGGAGAAAAACAAGGTTCCTGTTACTCAGATTTCAGATTATACCGGAAGTAAGGAGATGCTTAATGGACGAGTTAAGTCATTGCACCCAAAAATTTTGGCAGGAATACTTGCTGTCAGAGGAAATAAGAAGCATGTGCAGGAAATAAAAGAAGAGAAGATTGATCCTATTGACATTGTTGTTGTCAATCTTTATCCTTTTGAGGAAACTGTAAGAAAAAATGCAGGTTTTGAAGAATCTATTGAGAATATCGATATTGGAGGCCCTAGTTTAGTAAGGGCTGCTGCAAAGAATTTTGATGGTGTTTTGGTTATAGTTGATCCTAAGGATTATGATTCAGCATTAGTGGCATTAAAAGGTGGAAAAGTAAGCAAGGAATTGAAACAAAATCTTGCGTTAAAGGCTTTTGAGCATACTGCAAGATATGATGCTATAATAAACGAATATTTCAATGAAAAATTTGGAGACGATAAATTTCCAGATACACTTAACTTAACCTTCAACAAAAAACAGGATTTAAGGTATGGTGAGAACCCACACCAAAAAGCAGCTTTTTACGTGGATCCTTTCATATATGAAGATTCTATAGGCACTGCAAAACAATTGCATGGCAAGGAACTTTCTTTCAATAATATTTTAGATATGGATAATGCATTTGAGCTTGTAAAGAGATTTAAAGGTCCTGCTGCAGCTGTCATAAAACATACTAATCCTGCTGGCTGCGCTGTTGCTGATACAATTGACGAGGCTTTTGAGAAAGCCTATGCTGCAGATTCTCTGTCTGCTTTTGGAGGTATTGTGGCATTAAATAGGAATTGCACTGAAGGCATAGCAAACTCATTGAAAAAAGTCTTTATGGAAGTCATAATGTGCCCTAAATTTGAGAAAAAGGCTTTGGACATCTTAAAGGAAAAGAAAAATGTGAGATTATTGGAGACTGGAGGAGTAAAATCATCTGATAAGGGACACTATACAAAAAAAGTTGTTGGCGGTTTATTAGTGCAGTCAAAAGATTTTCCTGATTTAACTGAAAAAAATATTAAAGTTGTTACCAAAAGAAAACCAACTGCTGAAGAGATGAAACAGATGAGGTTTGCATTTAATGTAACTTATCATGTTAAATCGAATTCAATTGTTTTTGCAAAAGATAATGTTACTGTTGGTATAGGTGCAGGACAGATGTCGAGGGTAGATGCAGTAAATCTAGCAGCAAGAAAAGCTGGTGAAAAGGCAAAAGGGGCAGTAATGTCTTCTGATGCTTTCTTTCCTTTTAGGGATGGGATTGATGAGGCTGCAAAAGCAGGCATAACTGCAATAATCCAACCAGGCGGTTCTATCAAAGACAAAGAAGTTATAGAAGCTGCCAATGAGCATAATATTGCGATGGTAACTACTGGAATCAGGTTGTTTTGGCATTAAATTTATATAGGAGGTTTTTTTCTTTGGGAAAATGGGAGAGCAAAATAGTGTGTATGTAGAAGAACAAGAATCCGAAAATTGTCCTTATACTTTGCAACACGATAGACCTAACTGCATAGGGTGCGCTGCGTGCGAGGCTGTGGCTCCTGATTTCTGGGAGATGAATGGAGACGGAAAATCTGACATCAAAAACGGAAAGAATCGTGATGACGGGTGGCAGGAACTCAATATGGAGGACAAGAATTTTGAAGCGAATAAAGAAGCGGCTGATTCATGCCCTGTGAATGTGATTCATATTGTCAAGAAAGGGACAAATGAACGGATTATTTAGTCCGATAAATTCTAATTATGAAAAATACAAAAAATTGCCCGAAGTGTAGTTCAGGTAATGTAAAGATAGTCGATTATATGAATGTAAAATGTGTTGTTTGCAGCAATTGCGGTTTTGACGAAAGCAAGGAGTATGAGGTTTTTCCTGAGGAGAAGAAATCTCAGAAGGCTAAGGGCAAATATACGCCATATAAAGCTGGTGGTTTTAAGAGGATTAAAAAGCAATAATAATTAGTACAATAATAAAAAATACAATAAATCAGATCCAACAATAATAAAATAATATTAATAAAAAAATAATTTAAAATGGAAATTAGTGTAGCAAAACATGCAGGATTCTGTTTCGGGGTAAAGAAAGCTATAGATGTCGCTGAAGAAACAGCTGCGAAGAATGATGGGGATAAGACTTATGTTCATGGGCAATTAGTTCATAATGAAAGGGTTATAGATGATCTACAGAAAAAAGGCATTGAGTTTGTGGATGATATTAAGGATATTCCTGAAAATGCAGTCACTGTGTTAAGGGCGCATGGAGAGCCAGGAACAACTTATGAAAAATTAAAAGAAAAAAATATTGTTGTAGATGGAAAACTAAATGATGCTACTTGTCCCTTAGTAACCTTGGTGCATAACGTTGCCATTAAACTGAAAAATAACGGCTATGAAGTTATTATATTCGGAAAGAAAAACCATCCGGAATCAATAGGGACAAGCTATTACATAAAAGGCAATGATACTTTTATTGTTGAACACCAGGAAGATGCTGCTTCTGTTGTTGATTACATCAACAAGAATAATTTCAGCAAGATTGCTTTGATTTCTCAAACAACAATGTCTGTTACTGGCTACAAAGAATTAATTGACAACATAAACAAGATTTCCGAGAATAAATTTGAGGAATTGCATTTGAACCTTAAAGACCTTGATAAAAATTTTGTTTTCGTGGATACCATATGCAACCCAACAAAACAGCGTCAATCCGATACTGAAGAAATTGCTAAGAAAGCTGATGTAATGATCGTAATTGGTGGAAAAAATTCCAGCAATAGCAAAGAATTAGCTGCAAAGAGCAAGGAGTTTGGAGTTGAGACTTATTTTATTCAAAGTGCTGATCAGGTTGAGAAAGAATGGTTTAACAGCAAAGGGTATATTGGAGTTACTGCAGGAGCTTCTACTCCTGACGTTACGATAAATGAGGTTGTTGACAGAATAAAGGAAATGACAAATGAGGATGGAATTCAATAATATTCTCGAGAAATATAAAAATATAGTTAATCAACAATTAGATAATTTCTTTGATGATAAAATAAACGAAGTTAATGATGCATTTCTAAAGGAAAATTATTGTTTTCTGAAAGAATTCACCTTAAGGCCGGGCAAAAGGTTAAGGCCGATAGCTGCAATCATGGCATTCAAATCCATCAACGATGTTGATGAAGAGGGCGTTTATCCACTTTGTATCGTTCCTGAGCTGATACATGCTTCTACTTTGATACATGATGATGTTATGGATGAGGATTTATTAAGGCGCAAAAAGCCAACAATGCACAAAATATTTGAGGAGTATTTCAAAAAAAACTTTACTGATGCTGATTATGATGGAGATTTGTTTAGCAGCCATTCAAAAAGATTTTCTGTTTCAATGGCCATATTACAAGGCAGCATCTTGTTTTCATTATCAAAATCACCTTTATTAGACTCAAAATTAGAGGATAATATTAAAATTAAATCTTTGCAAATTTTTAATGAAGCGTATATTAAAGTAGGTGAAGGTCAGATGTTTGATTTATTGATTTCTGCCAGTAAGAAAATAAATGAAGAGGACTATCTCAAAATGTCAATTGCTAAAACTGCCCCCTTATTTTCCTCTTCAATAAAGTTTGGGGCTTTGTTAAACAATGCAAAAGATTTTCAATTGGAAGCCTTGGATAAATATGCAAATAGCATTGCATTAGCTTTTCAAATTCATGATGATATAATGGATCTAAGCGAGACAATGGAAGATGCAGGAACCTATGCGAAAAATAAGATTATTGAAGCAAAAAAATATTTAGAAAAAGCTGGATTAAATGAAGAAGGTTTTAAGTTTTTTAATGAATTAGCTGATTTTGTTGTTGAAAGGAAAGTTTGATTATACAGCTTCATACTTAAGAAATCTTACTGTTACCAATCCCTTTCCATTTCCATATAAATTCTCATCAAATTGTATACTAGAGATTATTGAATGTTGAAGACTTTGTTGAATCATTTCAGGGACATCATCTAACCTAATCAGAGGGGAAATACCTGGATGTTTTTTGCAAGCTTCCTCAACAAATCTCATAACATCCTCTGCCTGCATTTTTGGTATGGGCGTGTCTTTAATGAACTTATCTCTATAAGCCCTTTGCATAAAACTCAAAGAAGGGTAATTATCAAGTTCAAAACCATCTGGAACTACATTACCTTCATAGTCAACAATATCTCCGTCTTCATTAAAGAAATAAGGGTCCATACTTTCATTATAGATGACATCAAATAGACTTCCGCGACCGATTAAGTCTATAGATCTATCAATACCACCACTAACATCCAGAATACCTCTCTTAAATCTCTGCGAAAATGCGAATCTTTCTAAATCAGACATATCACCAATTCTTTCAAGAAATTCTTGTGCTATACTAGCTGAAACATCGGCTATTTTACCATAATCCCATAATGTTCCTGTAACCTCAAAAGTCCTTTCCTCAAACGGTGGCATCTCATCCATACCTCACAGTAAGAGGTATTCACTTTTAAATTTATGCCTTTGAAATTTCTCTTTACTTTGTATAGAATCCTGCCCTTTCCGGGTCAAATTTCCATTCGGAAGCTAATTTTCCTGCTCCTTTATAGTACTTTGTCAGCCTTTTTATCAATGATTCTGTAAGGATAAGGCCTCTTTTAGCAGTCTCGTCAGTATGGTTTGTCTCTAAATGCTTCCTTATTGCAACAGACCTTCTTATCAAAGATAATAGGTCATCAGGAATCTCTGAAGCTAATTTTTTCTCTTTTAATATCTGAGAAATCTTTTTCTTGCATAATACTCGGACATCAGGAATTCCGTATGTATCTCTTAGTATGATTCCAATTTCAGAAGAATTCTTGCCTTCTTTTGCAAACTTGGCTATCAAGAGCTCAACTTCATTTGCTTTGTAGACAGTCCATACAGGAACTGATTTCTTAACTAGCTTCTTTGAGCTGGATTTGCCATGTTTCCTTGAATGCATTCGTGCCATTTTTATCAGATAATATTATCTTAAGTTTCAATCAAATTACGGAAACAAACAGAGAATAATTTGTCTCCAGCATAGACAAGCCGTAACCGGTCTATCTCTCGAATAGATTCAGGAATATTATTGGGTTTATAAATGTTATTGAAAAGTAGCCCCGCCAGGATTCGAACCTGGGTCTTCGGCTCCAAAAGCCGAAATGATTTGTCTTCTCCTAAGAGAATTTGACCGCTACAATCCGCAGAATAACATTAGTTAATTCTTCTACGGGGCTATATAAACAAATCTTTCGAGGCAGTAACTTAAAACTAATACTCTATATTTAAATTTAATGCTTCTAATCTAGACTTAAGAGATGATTTTGGAGTATACTCACCGTTCTTCTTCCATATTAAATATTTAGTTTTATGTACAAAGTTAGCAGGCCTAACAATCTTCATCCATTTTTCTAAATTATCCTTTCCAGATATTTGGAAGAATACTAGTCCATTAAATCTACTTTCTTTCCATGTTCCTACATTAAAATCTATTCTTTCTAATAATCCTTTAACTTGCCATGCAAATTTAGTATCTCTAAAACAATATTGAATTCTAGGATAATAATTCTTATTCTTTGTTTGTTTAGAAAATTTCAAGCATCCATCAGTGTCGAATAAACCTCTCAAGAAATGAGGTATTAGATCCTTATTGTTTGTGATTAAAGATGGAATTGAAGCGTTTATTTTGTTTCCCCTTATTAAGCCAATATGACCTGTCAAGTAATCCATCGTTTCTTTTGAGTAAAAATAAACATAATATGCGTTTCTATTATTACTCTTCTTCAATTTAGGGTCTACATTAAATAAAGATTTGATTAAAGGTATTAGGTAGTAGTTATAATAAGTGAAATCTTCTAAACTTCCTGTAATTGTTACACGATTGTCATTTTTATCTAAATGTCCATCTCCTAATATTATACCTAACAATTCAGCTAATTTCTGATAATTTTTCATTTAAATCACCTCCAAAGTTTTTTACTTCCTCTAAAACTTTGGAGTACAAGAAAAAGAGAATGTTGAGCAAAATTGCATAATTGGTTTTCGTGTTGTTTTTGACCGAAAAGCATAATTTGGCAGTTTTGCGTGTCCTCTTTTTCCAATTTAGTAGAATTAGTACTATATAAACCTCACGCGCAAATGTCCAGTGGTCAAAATCGTACTTTACTTTCCAAAATTATTTATATCAATTATTGAATTATAAGAATATGAAAAGAGTCTTTCCTTTAATCTTTATTATTTTCCTTCTTTTTATTTATGGCTGTGGTAAAGAAGAAATTGTTGAAGAAACAGCTGGAAAAATAATTGCACAGGTAATTAATGTTGATATTGATGAGGAGATAGTTACTGTAAGATTATGCCACGATACTGATAATGGAATTGTAAGGTGGGTCAATGGAAGTATTTTTGGATTTTATGATAATGCAACTAGGTTCGAGTTAAAAGATGCTTGTTTGAATAATAATGTTCTTATAGAGTATTATTGCGGGAATGAAACTCCCATGAACAGGACTTTTTTATGCAAAAATGGTTGCGTGGACAATCATTGTCTTTAAAGGCTGAATTGAAAATTCTCGCTTCGCTCGGGTTAGCATCGATTCGCTTCTTTGCTGGAATATCTGTTTTGCGGTTCCCTCCCGTAAGGAACGTCCCCTTCCGCATCTGATGTTTTGCATGAAAAATCGCTCATGAAATTGATGCTAACCTTCATTTTCAATTCGGTTGATCTAGAAATAAAGTCTTAAAGCTTCTTCTTCCATAAAATGCAGTTTTGCAGGCACAATCAAGCAATGCATTCCACCTTTGAAGAGATATTGAAGCAACTCTTTTGCCTTCCCAGCCCTAATTATCTGGTCCAAAGAACCAAGTTTAGTACAACCAATACATAACGTATTGTCAGTAAAAACTCTTTCATTTCTTTTTAACTCTACTTTCAGCAGATATCTTATTGCATCGTTTACAGATAGAGAATCATTTGAACCTTCTTTCACATCCAGAAGGAATAGAGTATGTAAATTATTTTGTTGATTTGATTTCAAAGCATCGTAAGGAGTTTCTATATTCTCATTAAGGAATGGGATGGAAACTGCCTTTCCGAACTTGTATAGTTGCAGGCCGGTAACTCCAATTGCAGTAAATACAGATGCATTATGGACTATTTTTGTTTTTATTCCGAGTTTTTTTGCTCTTAAGTATAAATCCATATGAGTTGTAGCAGAAAAAACATCTCCAACAACAAGGAAAGCTACATTATTGGTTTTTGCTTCCTTTAATATTGTCTTTTCGGCATCGATTTCCACTAGTTTCCTGTCAGCTAAGATAACTTTTTTACCATATAATTGTTCCAAATAGTTAATATTGCAGTTTATCTTGGCTGTGTAGTTTTCTAAATAGACAAAATCTGCTTTCTTAACTAATTCAAGGCCTTTTATGCTGATATCTTTTTCGTCATTTAGGCCAATGCCTATGAAGTTTAGTGTCATAATAAGGAGGAATAAAGCCGGATTTATAATATTAATCCAAAACTAACTATACGGATATACCAAAACCTATATTCTGCAGTCTAGAAATGTTTAAATAGGATCTTGTAGATATAAATGTAAATAAAAGAAATCCAATTTGAGTTTTTTTGGCGAAAAACTCAGCTAAACTGCTTTTTTTGGCGAAAAAGCGCGTTTATTTGGCGTATTTTTAATGTATAAGGTTTTTTAGCACTTAAATCTTCGTAAAAAA
>CEPX01180123.1_pt1 | contig 12322 bp, 15 predicted proteins | sample 361361 | NCBI WGS metagenome assembly CEPX01 (sample SAMEA2619974, study PRJEB7988) | marine metagenome | biome: marine biome (ENVO:00000447); feature: mesopelagic zone (ENVO:00000213) & marine oxygen minimum zone (ENVO:01000065); material: "saline water (ENVO:00002010), including plankton... | reverse complement strand
TGTCCAAAGCATTAGGAAAGTTAGAGTCTGGAACACTATAAGCAAGAGTGTCATATATTGATCGAGTGGAAGTAGAGTAGAAGTTTGATCTAGTAGCATTGGCAAAGGGAACCGCATCATTATTCATTATATCTAATGAATAAGTCTCAGCTAAACGTCTAATGCAATTTCCACCATTTTCTTGCTCAAATGCTGTATGAGGTTTGTCCAAAAAATATGTTTGTTTCTTAACATATTTACTTATTGTTTGTCGTATACTTTTCTTAATCAAATAATCCTCGCCATAATTTTGATTGTAATGTTTGTGATTATTTATATGAAATTCTACACTTTCCATGTAAATATCCTGTTTCATATCTTCCACATCCATCCATTCTCTTGATGAATAGAGTTTTTTTGTCCAACAATCAAACTCTTGCTGATAATTTTCAGCAAATATTTGATAAAGAGTTGATTTAGCATCAACATCTCCTAATTCAGCTTGTTCCATAATAGTCATATTTTTTTCCTTTTTTTAGTTTATACTTATAGTATCGACACAACATGAATATACTTTAGTTTTTTATTCTGACCACATTATAGCACAAAGAACAATTAAATTCAATAAAAATATTTTTATTTGATAATCGCAATGAGTTGATTTCCTATTATAATAATACCTAAGATATTAAGAACCTATAAGGATTAAAAAATGAGATTATCAGCAAGCTCCATAAAAGATTCACAAGAATGTAATTTAAAAGGATATTGGAAATATATTTTAAAAAGAGATGAAGGTGAAGAAAATCATTATGGTGTATTTGGTAAAATATTACACTTTGTAATTAGTGAAACTATAAAAAGTAACTTATTTAATAAATGGAATATCGTAGATTTAATGTACACTGAATCATATCATAATGAAATGTTAACTAATCCCAAATTAACACCTCCGAAAACGCAAGGATTTTATTGGCAAGGTAAAAATATATTAAAGAAATGGAAAAATGATTATTTAAAAAGAGGTTGGGATAAAGCTGAAACACTTATGTTAGAGACATACTTTAGAATACCTTTAAAGGAAGATTTGCAATTTAGTGGATATATAGATTATATAATGAAATTTGAAGATAAGATTTATTTAATTGATTGGAAAAGCAATAAAGACGTTATTACAGATGAGGATTTAAAAAACAACATTCAATTAAGTATGTATTATTGGGCAAGTCATGAATTAGGACATGAAGTAGATGAAATAGGATTATATTTTTTAAGACACTCAGAATATAAAACTACTACAAGAACTGATGATTCAACTTTAGAACTTTTTAAAGATGCAATAACAATTGAAAGAGCATTTAATCAAGAAGATTTAATAGCAGATTATTCAACGTTAAATTGTAAATGGTGTGGATTTAAAAATGAATGTGATGCTTGGAAAAATAAATCTCCTATGAAATTTAATAAATTAAATCAAAATTTTGTAGATCATGATATTTTATAAATTGAAGAACAATTTGGAATGTGAGGTTAAATAATGATAGAAAATGAAGAAAAAAATTTCCTTTATGAAAAAGGATATAAAAATTTAAATGATATAAATTCAAATGAGGTTGAGTTTATATATAACCATGAAAAACATATTGAAAAGATGTCAAATAATACATTCCAATATAAAACAGTAGAGTGGAATGGAGAACTACATCATAAGATTATAATGGAAATATTCACTGGATTAGAGTTCGTTAGAATGGAAACCAATAATGATAATTTTTCTGAATATTATATTTTCTCTATTTTAGAACATAAATTAAAAAATTTTAAAATAAATAAAACACCTACAATAGTGATAAAAAAGATAAAAAAACAATGTGAACTATATTTAACTGCAAATACTATACCAATTAAATATTCTCATTATTTCGATAAGTTAGAGTTATATAAAGGTAAATTAAAATGGAAGTGGAATGGTGATTTTTTAAATAAAGAAGATATAATAACATTAAGAGAAATAATAGAGTTATTAGTGAATAATCCACATTATATTGGGGAATTTAATGGCATACTTTAAAAACATAAAACCTAGAGAAAAAATTATAGTAGAAGATAATAATTTAGGTTCTATGTATTTAGAAGATACCGAAGTATTGACTAAAGATGGCTTTAAAAAAATGTTGAATTTAAAAGAAGGAGATTCCATCCTTACTAGATATTGTGATTCTAATATTACGGAATGGGAGGAAATAACCACTTTAGTTGAAGATGAATTTGAAGGTGAAATTTTCTGGTTAGAAACAAGGTATATGAAAACTCCTTGTTTTACTCCAGGAACTTTTTTATGGGCTAGACCAATGAAACACGGAATTGCCTCATCTGATGAATTTTATTTCAGGGAAGAAGGAAATGTAATAGATTCATTAGCCGAACAATGCGAACTATTAGAATACAGTAAATTCTATAGAAAACCATTAATTCTTACTCATTCCATAGATTTATCCCATAAAGAAAAGATGACTTCATTGAATATAGGAAATAATTTATACAATCCAATAGATTTCTTCTTCTGGTTAGGGTTAGTTGCTACAGATGGATCAATATCAAAATCAGACCCAGTAATATCCATTACTCAATGTAAAACGCAGAATATAGAAATAATATCTAACTCTATGGATAAACTTTTTTCTGATAAATGGAAGAAATATGAGTATGATAGATCGAAAAGAGGATTATCAAAAATATGGCATTTTAACATTTATGATCATGAATTGCATAAATACGTTAAAAATTTAATCGGTAGAACAAAAATTGATCGTAGATTGAATAAACTATTCAATTATTCTCATGATTTATTGGAATCATTCTTAGATGGTGCTTTACTAGGAGATGGTTGGAACAATAAAGAAAGTAATAACATAGGTATATTCACAGGAATATCAGAAGATTTAACAAAGGACTATCAAGTCCTGCTTGCATTCTTTGGAAGAAGAAGTAATGTTTTATCTAAAGATGAAAGAGGTAAAAAATCATTATTACTTTCATCAGGAAATTATATAGAAACTAAAAATATTTTATGGCGAATTAGCATACATAGAGAAAGTGCAAGTTCAGTTAAACGCCATCATCATCAAAAAAAAGAATTTAAAGGAAAGGTTTATTGTCCAGATACGATAAACGAACTTTTTTATGTAAGAAGACAAGGGATGTCTTTATGGATGTCAACAAAATAATTGTAATATAAGGACATATAGGTTATAATATGAATCAACACGAAAAAATTTTTAATAAAACATTACAACATTATCAGAATGAATTAAGAAAAAAAGGATATGATTTTTATTTTTTTAGACCTGCGGATACATCAGTAATTAGAAAATACTCTACTTCAAAGAAGCCATGTGATTTTTGGTTTTATGATGAAGCATTTGTCGCTTTAGAATTGAAATATACAAAAACTGATAGAATTGGTCAATCACAAATAAAAGAACATCAAATGAAAGCGTTAAAATACTTTTCTGAACATAAGTCACGCTCTTATTTAATTTTAACTTTAAGATTTAATCCTCAATTAACAATAAAGAATTCACCAACTTTTGCTGTACCAATAATAGATGCTTCTAATTGGTTTGAAAAAAGTAAGAGAGGGTTTTTCTTAGGGGAAGAAAAAGATTGGAAAGGATACCAATTAGAATGGAAAAATCAATTAAAAATATTTAATATTGATGGAATAGTGTCACCTAAGCATAGAATCTTCAATGAATGATAAAAATTGTATTTCATTGTTAAGGAAGTGTGAATGTGGATATTATTTCGGCAAACAACATTCAATTAAAATATGTCCTCATTGTAATAATGAAAGAAAAAGATGTTCTAAACCAAGATCTTTTAAATGGGTGAAAGACCCTGAATCAGGTAGATATATTAATACTGGCTTTCGTTATGACACATGCAATTATCATAGTAATAGAGAACCTATTATGCTTTCTGGACAAGAAAAAACAAAGGAGAATTTTGATTTGAGTGATCATGGACATCAAAAAACAGATGAAGAAATACAAGAAAATTTCTTAGAAAAACATGTCGATACTGATTCACCCACTTTTTTAGTAGATGCTAGAACCGCAACAGGGTTTGTACCTAAAGTAGATAAAGATTCTGAATTATTTAATGTTTGGTCAGATGAAATAGATAATCCTAAGATATATGATTTGCGTGGTGAACTTGCATTATTAAGAACGTATTTACAATTTACTGTAGCATCTCATGGTGATTACCCAGAAGCTACAGATATAAGATTGGCACAAAAATTAATGGAACAAATAACAAATGCTATAACTAATTTAATGGAGTTGGAAATGAAATTAAAGTTGCTAGTTGATGTTTCAGATGTTAAAATGATGATTGAAAAAGTTATTGGAGTAATATTGGAATCAAATATATCTCCACAAGAAAAAATTAAATTAGCGGAAGAAATACAGAAGGTGACATCAGAGTGATTGAAAAAATTAAAAGAAGAAAAGAGAATAACTTTACTTTATCCCATGCAGAACAACATCATAGAAGAAAGGGTAAGAATAAAAACAAAAGAAAACAGAATACTAATTTCTTCAAAGATATGGAGCATGTAGAAACACTTCCTTTCACGGAGAATTATTTTTCAAACGATTATACAAATATAAAAAAAATATATGAAAAAATAAATGATGGAGAGGAAGTGAAGATATTTAATATAGAAATTGTTAAAAAAATTCTTACTAATAAGAAATTTAAAAACAAAATTGGATCATATCAATTTGACGATGGAATGGTTTTGGATATTTTAACTTATTTTGATAATAAAAAAGTGTTTTTAATAAGGAAAGAATCTTGATGGGATTTAATTATGCAATTAAAAGAAAACGACCTGTTTAGTAATTTTTCAACAGAACTACAAAGAAGAATTAACTTATTTAGTACTGATGGAGAATATGAAACAGAACGAGTAGATATGGATTGTTTTGTAACTTCCCCAGATTATATGGATTTAGGAGATGATATTTCAAAAGCAAACCTACAATTATTGAAACATATTGACAGTCCTAGTATAAGAGAAGCGTGGTTAATATTAGGAAAAGGTTCAGGCAAATCATTTAATTCATCAATTTATCAATGCAGGGGTGTTTGGGAAACTTGCATATTGAAAAATCCTCAGAAATATTCTAAATTAGCAGTAGGAACTAATATATATTTCTTAAATATGGCAACAAACCAAATACAAGCTAGAGATGTTGTGTTTGCAGACTTTATTGAAAAACTTAATCATAGCAAATGCTTTCATGAAGTTAAGAGTGTATTGGATTTAACTGAATTAAAAGGTCACAGCGTTCCATATTATTATGATACTAAAGATAGAATTTTATTTCCTAAGAACATAATTTCTGTCTGTGGACATTCAAAATCAGAAGCATGGTTAGGATACAACACAAAACAAGGAATATTGGATGAAGCAGATTGGTTTGTTGATAATATGAATAAATCAAAAGCACACGATATCTATAATTCGTTATTAGGTTCATGTAAGACTAGATTTCCAGATCATTATAAGATAATCGTGATTACAAGTCCAAAATCTACGGAATCTTTTGCAGTAAGGCAAATGAGGGATATAGCATTGAATGGACGAAAAGAAGAATTTTGGGAAGATTCATGGCAAACAAATCTCACCTTATAGAACATGAAAAGGATCTTGGTGAAATGTCTATTGGGGAAATATTTAAAGAAGGGCATAAAGCTGGAGAATCAGATCATGGAACAAAGTTATTAAGCATTTCAGGAGGTGCAGTTTCAGCAGTAACAGGAAGTTTAGCGATTATTGGAGAAGAATTCGGAGAAGAACTTTTATCTGCTTTGGGTGGTGGTGCATTTTTAGGAATAGGTTTCATGCTTTACAGATTTTTTAAGGTTTCACAAGAGATAGAAGATCAAATAGATGAACCGTCAGAATAACAATGAAACATTTAGAGGAGAAAATATGAGAGTATATGAATTTGCAAAAGAATTAGGAAAAGATAGTGGAGATTTGGTTGATGAATTAAAATCTGTTTTTAAATTTGATATTAAAAGCCATTTAAGTGGTATAACAGAAGAACAGATGCAAAAAGTGAAAGATTTTTATGATAAAAAAAATTCAACAGATATGAATCAAGATCTAGAATCAAGGTTGAAAGAATTGGATCAAGAAGATGATATGCAAGGGAGAGAAGATGAAGGAGAAACCCATCATAAAGAAGCAATGAAAGACACATTCAATATAGATGACAATATAAAAATAAACATAGATAGTGCAGGTAAAGCTAGAGAACAGTATGCAAAAACAGTTAAAAAAAATGCAGAAAATCCAGAGAATTGGTCTGATATTAAACTAAAAACAAAGAATCAAGAAGTAATTGTAGAAAAGCCTTCATGGTTTTCAAGAATATTTAGTTGGTGGTCAAGCAATTAAATGGAAACTCAAGTAGATGAAGCATTAGAACAAGATATTTTTGATTTTGAAGAAGAAGAATCTAGTAGAAAGAGTTTAGATGTAAATTTTATCAGAGAAACTTATGATTATAAGACTAGATTCTTCATTTGGGATAAGTCTATAGCAATCCAATCACCTACATGGAATATGAGAGATGGTCAAAAAATTGAAACTTATTTGGATGAGTTTAGAAGAAACCCTGCCAATGCAACTAGAGATTTTGGAGCTAATCCCATTGATGCTGTAAATCCTGCCATAGAAAATAAAAGTTTTATAGATCTAGCTTTTGAAAAATTAAAGGATGTTAGACACCCCATTATAAGACCACCAAGAATTCAACCTACAGGTGAAGTTACAGATACTGTATTTCGACCTGAGTTCTATACAAATGATACAATTAAAAGATACTGTCACGTTGATATTGGGTTAACTAGAGATAGATTAGGATTAGCAATAGGTCATGCTTATAGATGGATAGAAAACACAGTTACTGATTATAAGGAAAACGTTAAAACTGTTAAGGAACCACTTATAAAATTTGATTTAATAGCAAGTTTCCAAGGATATAAGGACAATCCTATACAATTGTTAGCCATTAGAAAATTAATACTAGATGTTACAACGAGAGGTTATAAAATAGCACAAGTTACCTTAGATGGATACCAAAGCACAGATTTTATACAATCTATGCAACGAATGGGTATAGCATCTAAAGTTCTATCAATTGATAAAACACCTGAACCTTTCGATGAATTAATTAAAACGATATACTCTAAACGAATTAATTTATATCCTTTATATATAAATACACCAGATGGTAGGGTTAATCTCCCACATAAAGAAATGCGACAACTTGAAAGAATGCCTGAAGAAGGTAGTTATGATCATCCTCTTGGTGGATCACATGATTTATTGCAAGCGATTGCAGGTGTAGTTTTTACAATAAAACAAGAAGCAACTGCAACAGGAGGTGGATACATTGGCTATTTGGGAAAAAATCAAGACGAGTTTTAAGAAATTTGAATGGGATGTATTATTAAAGATAATTACTGCATTATGCTTCCTTTTATCCTTGATTTTATCAGTATATAAAGCGTATAATAATGAATACTTTTCATCATTAACCTTACTGTTAGTTAGTTTCTATTCAGCATTTATTAATGATCGAATAACATCAAATAGAAAATAGGAGGTAAAATATGATTTCTTTTAGTAAAGCAAATCCTCTATATGATTTGTTGAATCCATCCATGTTGCAACCTACACAGGAAATAAAAAAACCTAGAAAAAGGAAATCAACATTAGGAGAACGCAAAGAACATGAAATGTCAAGGGAAACTGTTGACAAAATAACTTTCGATGAGATGCGTTTAGTATATGAAAAAAACACTTGGGTTCGTGCTTGTGTTGATAAAATTGTCACTAGGTTAGCATTAATTCCACCTAAACTTTATCCAATTGAGCAAGCAAATTCAAAACATCACAACACACCAGCATCTTATCAACCAAGTGACGAACAATTAAGCCACATAGAAGAAGTAGCAGAATTTTTAATAAATCCAAATTCCAGTAGAGAATCTTTTGGTAGTATTAGACAAAAAGTTGATAGAGATTTATTATTATATGATGCAGGATCTATTGAAATTGTAAGGGGTGAAAGTGGACTACCAGCAGAAATGTTTGCAATGGAAGGTTCTTCCATTATGTTGTCCACAGATAATGCAGGTAATTTTACTGATTATAAAAAAGCATATTTTGAAAGAGTGGAAGAAGATCCAAGAGGATTATGGTATGGAATTGATGAATTAATATATTTAGTTATGAATCCACGATCAGGAACTCCTTATGGAACTTCTAAGATAGAAACTCTAGCTAGAACTGTAATTAATGCTCATAAGATAGAAAACTATAATGCTGATTTATTTGGTAATGACGCAACACCAAGATTAGCTGTTTTGTTTAATAATGTATCTTTAGATAAATTACAAGAATATCAAGAATATTGGGATAGTAATTTAAGGGGAAAACCACACAGACCTATTTTAATTAGTACAGGTGAAGGTGAGGGCCAAGTTAAAATAGAAAAAATTGGTTTAAATCCAAATGAAATGTCTTTTAAACAATATTCACAATGGATGTTAGAACAAATAATGTCTGTATTTAATATGCAACCATTAGTATTAGGTATGGTTACTCCAAATACAGGGAAATTAAATTCTGAGCAACAACAAGAGCAATTTGAAAGAGATGCCCTTGTTCCACAATTGAATACTTTCGCATATCATTTCAATAGTGAATTAATATGGAGTATGGCAAATCCATTGATGGGTCATAAAGGTGGTTTTGGATATAAAGACATATATCTTGATTGGGGATTGCAGAGAGAATTGAATGAACAAGAACAATGGGAATTAGATAAAGAAGCGTTAGCTCAAGGTGTCTTAACTCCTAATTGGGTTCGCAAAGAAAGATATGGTCTACCTCCAGTTCGATGGGGAAATATTCCAATGAAAGTAGCAATCAAACAAGGAATACCTACTGGCCTAGAAGAATTGGAATTAACTGAATGGAAGGATATTAATGAGCAAGCGCAAGCAATGTCTGAGATAAATCCTTTCTTAGATCTTGGTGAAAATACACCTGAATCCATTTCTGAACCAGAAGAAACTGAACCTACAACTCCAGATGAAAGAGAACCTAAAGAAGATCAATTAGATGGAGATAATACACTAAGAGATAGTGATACGCCAAAAACTTGGGGAGCATCTATGGAAGGTTTAAAAGATATTCCAGGTATTGGAAAAACCACTATGAAAAAAATTCAAAATTATTTTGAAAACATTGATAATTAGAGGGAGTCAATTGCCTATTATATAAGTGTGGGAGGAAATAAACCTACTCTCATAAAGTTTTTTATAACTAAAAAACTCCTATTAGCTTAAACTGTTTATTTGTGTTTATGGTATAAGTTCATTACTTATGCTTTCGAGGGTGGAAACTTAGGTTTCTGCCCTTCCTTATGATCATAGTTACCCTAAAGGTATCTTGGATCTATGTTTGGTTGAATAGTTCATAATATTTTCTTTCTTTTATTGGAAGATAGCATCTACACAACAGGGCTATCAGTTGTGTAGATGTTATTCCTTATGGTCAGAATCACCCTAAAGGTGATTCTGACGTTTTCCGAGGGTTTTTAAAACCCTCACCAATAAAAAACTGAAAATAAAACTAAAGTATATTCGACTTGTGTCGATACTAATAATAAGGAACGAAATTGTTTCGTTTCTAAACTAATAATAATTGATGAAAATTTGAGGAGAAAAAAATGAATCTTTCTGAAATGAGGGCGCAACCTGATCAAAGTAACAACCTATCTAAAGCCAATTTTTTTGATTGGAAAGAAGCTGGAACACTGGGAGCAAAAGTACGCCCATATGGAAAATGGATTAGGCGTTACCTACATTTTGTTACCGTTAATAAATCTAACGGTGATAATGTTATCGCTGTAGTACCTTGTATAAATTTTGATTATTCTGCAAAAGTTGTTGTACCTATTGATAATGGGTGTCCATTGGATGAAGTACATGAAGCACAGCTTAAAGGTGAAACGAGTAATATTTTACCTTTTGTACAATATAATGAACCTCCAGCAAGTTGGGGGAAAGATGCTAAAATTCAAATGCATAACTTTACTGCTAATGTTAACGTTATTAATCGTGCAAAGCAAGAAGTTAATGCTAAATTGAATGGTAGCGGAATTACTGAGGAGTGTTTACAGGTAGTTTCATTTAAGAAAACTGCTTGGGATAAAATACTTTTACTTGCAGGTGCAGTAGATAATGCTGACCCCGATTTTACAAGGGGTGATCCATCAGATCCAGTTGAAGGTTATGATATTAAACTTATGTATCATGCTGATAAACCAGGAACTCAAAGATACCAAGTTATTGAAGGCAAAACTGCCATTCCTTTAACTGATGGTGAAATCGAATCAATTCAAGATTCAATAGATCTCGAAGAATATTATAAAACACGAACAAGAGATGGGATCATTGAACATCTAACTAAAATTTATGAATCAGATGGGATGAATGGTGCAGGAGGAGGATTTGCCAACACTTCATCTGGAAATGTAACTGACGGCATTGCAGATATGATGACAAAAGCTGAAAGTGCAATGAGTACGGCATAACTTTCTTTACCATTAACCTCCTATAAAAAAGCCCCTATTAAACCAAAGGGGCTTTTTCTTTTATAAAAGAGGATGACATGTTTGAAAAAAGTATTCTAGAAGGTCAAGAATCCGAATTGAAATTTGCACAACTAGCAAAAAAGAGGGGGTTTTTGGTCAAACCTGCTACAGGAATAGAACAAATCGACCATGTAGATTTTCATTTAACATCTGAAGAAGAAGATGGAACGATGACTGCAATGGTTGATGTTAAAGCTCGAAAAAGAATAAACCGAAAAGATGATGTCTTTAGTGATGAGTGGTTATGGATTGAATTTAAGAACGTTAGTGGAAAATTAGGATGGATTCATGGTCTTGCTGATTTTATAGCGTTTGAAGTGATGGATTCTTTCATTCTTTCTTATAGAAAAGAATTATGTGATTGGTGTCTAGACCATGTAAATCTAAAGGAAATTGTTACCTCTGCACAAGAAGCAGAGTATGTAGCATACAGTAGAAAAGGAAAGCAAGACCTTATAGCTAGAGTTCTAACAGAAGATGTAACTAGACTTCCGCACTCACAAGTATGGAAAAAATAAAATATTTAAAAACTCTCATAGATAAAAATACATTCATAAAGGATTCTTTAGAAGAGAAAAAAAGGGAGATACAAAAAGATATAAATAACATCAATAAGGAAACAGACACCTTATTAGAGTTGAAAGATTTTCTAATGTCAGTAAGTGCTAACTATAGAGATCAGCTATGTAATTTGTTTACTTCTCTAGTTACGGAAGCACTAACTAGTATCTTTGAAAAAGATATTAGATTTAACATTAAACTATACTCATACAGAAATGAACCTGCTATTGATGTTTCTGTTATAGAGGATAATCTTGAAGTAGATCCGCAGAAATCATGTGGTGGAGGGTTGAATGACATAATATCTTTTGTAATTAAAATAATTTTTATTTATTTGAAAAAGTCGTCTAAAATAATTATTTTGGACGAACCTTTAAAGTTTCTAAGTAGAGATTACATAGAACAATCATCAAACTTTATTCATGAAATCTCCAAGCGCATGAATATACAAATAATTTTAGTGTCACATAAACCTGATTTAGAAATTAGTTGTGACAAACTTATTAATATAGAAAAAAGTGAAAACAGGAGCATGATTAAATGACGACAATTTTAAACCCGAAAATTAAGGGTGGATATGTAGGTGTTTATCGCAATAATGGAGGAGATAAAACTTGGATTGTGAATGACCCGACAGGAAAACGTACATTCTTTGTTACCAACTTATCTAAATTTGTAGATTCCATTAATAAGCGTAGGAAAAGTAAACTAGATAAGTCACACCTAGCAAAAGTAGGTCGTGGAATTCGGACGCATCATAAAGGTTGGACTGCATCTCAAGTAGGAGGTGAATTAGCAACTAATTGACAGTAAAAACAACTTGACATTACCCCCAATATTATAGTATTATTTATAATTACATTTAGTGTTGGGGGTTTTTTTGTATGTCAGATAATAATCAAGGCAATGACGATTGGGATAGTTATCGAGCTTTAGTTGTAGACAACTTTAAGAGAATTAATAAACGCTTAGAAGAAATCGAAACAAAGTTCGATGAATTAAAAGATAATCATTTTCATCATTTACAGCTA
>CEPX01198094.1_pt1 | contig 12330 bp, 12 predicted proteins | sample 361361 | NCBI WGS metagenome assembly CEPX01 (sample SAMEA2619974, study PRJEB7988) | marine metagenome | biome: marine biome (ENVO:00000447); feature: mesopelagic zone (ENVO:00000213) & marine oxygen minimum zone (ENVO:01000065); material: "saline water (ENVO:00002010), including plankton... | reverse complement strand
TCCGACATCCAGCACAGTTCTTCGATCAAATAGGCCAAACGCTCCTGATATGATCAAAAGACCATTCATTTCTCCCCAAGCCATTCTTCCCAGTAGGAATGCTCTAATGTATTCCAAGGTTTGGAAAGTTGGAAGCCATTTTTTTGCAAGCTTGACCTGAAGAAGTCGACCATTTTTAATCACACAATCATTAGCAATGCGAACTACTCCTCCAACAGCAACTACTTTTCTGCGTGTTTCTTCCAGATAGGGTTTTACCATTCGTAACAGGGCATCATCTTCAATGATACAATCCACATCAATGCATGCAACCAATTCCGATTTGGCATAACTAATTCCAGCATTCAAGGCGTCAGATTTGCCCCCGTTTTCTTTGTCTATCACTAGAAGTTTAGAGAAAGCTGGGTTTTTAGAATGATACACTTCTTTGATTGCTTTATGATTCAAGTAAGCGCATTCCATTGAATGTGCTGGCTCCAAATCATAGGCTTCAATCATTCGCTGTACAGAGTCATCCTTACTTCCATCGTTCACTATAATGATTTCGTAGTTGTTATAATGAAGAGATAGTAATGATCTGATATTGTCCACAATGGATAATGATTCATTGTAGGCAGGAGCAATAATTGATATACTGGGTGCTAATGGTGATCTAAGGATGTCATCAAAGTAGGTGTTTTTTTCATTTCGAGAGTAGCGCTGCAGTGCTCGGTAAGAAACAATAGCCAATACTACGTAGAATGACATAATAGTTAATGCATAGAAGAATATGCCGTAATTCAGAAACTCGGTAATCTCTCTGTATACATTCATTGATAAGTCACTGAATATTTGTCTAAATAGTTAGTTAATCTGCGTGTTGCGGGATTTTTTGAGTTTTTGAGTTGCTCAAGCTGATGTTTGTTGAGCTTGAAGGGGCTTCTGTGCAGAATGGAAAGGATGGAAAGAAAGGTCCACTTAGACATTATCCCTATTCTACTTTCCATTTCCATCAATCCTTTGATCTCACCAATTTCCACCATAGCAATTTTAGCTTGTTTTCTCACCTGGCTTTCATGATGATCCACCAATGGTAGGATGGAGGAATATGCTGATTTATTCCCAACTATAGACAATTCTATAATTCCTTCTACAATTCGGTAAGTGTATGCCGAACTGAGTTTTTTAATGGATATTTTGTCTAACTCAAAGTGATAGTAAAGCTCTTTGGAACGCTCTTCATAAACCCCACTAAAAGAATAGGACATCTGAACCAGTTCATCCAAAAGCATTTCTTTTTGCCATTTGCTTTTAACGAGATGACTCAATTGCTTTTTGTATTTAACATTCTTTTCTGGATAATTAAGTGCTGCAGAAAGCAATGACAGCAACGTACTTCTAAATTTCTGCTGCTTGCGATCAAACAGCATATATCGAAATCTGTAAATAAAAATGGAAAGAAGGGTGATGACTAGTCCAACTATAATTGCTCCTATCAAATAGATGATCAATTGATCGACCAGAGGGAATTGATTGATATCAAGCATTTCCAGTAGCATTTATACGCATCAATATATTTTTAGCCCTTGCGACTACTTCGTTTGGACTGAATGGCTTATCAATAAAATCTGATGCCCCGAGACGGAATGCCTCAAGTATTTTAGCTTCAAGGTCTGCATCACTAATGATAATTACCGGTATTTTTTTCTGCTGGGCAATTTCCAATATCTCGAACCCACTTCTAAAAGGAAGCAATTCTTCGGTGATGATTAGATCAACTTGATCTTCCATTTCTTCAATAAGCTCTTGCCCATTCACCACAGCCTTAACCTCAAAACCATCTATTCTCAACCGGTCAGTTAGAACTTTGCGAAGAAGTTCATTTGGTTCAGCTAAAAGGATTTTATGATTGCTCATCGTTCATGAAGGGTTAAATACAGAGAAATGGCATGCTGTTGACGCTTTGAAACTATAAAATCGTAGTGTGTCCATTGATAAGAGACCGTCCACTGTTTGTTCTTTTTTGTAGTTGAAACTAATGATGCACCGATTGTCACTTGGTTGGGTTTACTATCTGTAACAAAAGACTGGTCACTGATGATTATTAGATTTGGATCGTACCCATAGGCACCTAATAATCCAATGTAACCAGAATCGCTGAAGTAGTATCTATGTGTAAGGATTACCGAATAGTTATTGAACTTGTCCTCTTTGAAACCATAGGCAAAATTGCCTCTAATGGATGTTAAAAAGGATCCGTAATACCTTGAAATGCTTCCAGTAAGTATTCCAAGACTTCCAGTGTTGTCGAAATTCATCCACCTAAGTCCAATGGAATGTTCCCATTTTTCAAATGGATTATAGTATTCAGCGGTCAGCTGGTTTTTCACGAAAATGCTCCCTGGAGATAGCCCAAAGCCAGCCATTACGTAATCCTTATTTTCAAAGGATTTGTAAAAGTCACTTTCTAATAGAAAAGATGATTGATCAAATCGTTGCCCCAGAGTAATGCGAGGGAGAAAAGTAAATCCTTCCTTTTGGAATTTGACTTCAGCTGATAGGTTATGCCAGTCACTCAATTGCTCGAAGAAGAAATCGTACTCATAACCAATTTTCGTGTAGCTATAAAAAGTAGAGTCGACATGTTGGGCTTTAGATAGCCCACTCACCAGCATCAAAAGTATGATGCCTGTATAAGAATGAAGATTATTCAAATAGTTTCTGATAGTTGCTGATCACAATACTACAAAGTGGGGTCCAAGGTTTGGGAAAAGTTGATAATATTTTTTCAAATCCGTACCAGCTATAGATTATCATACTGATTATGCAGCTATGAGTTAGTCAATTTTTGTATAGTCATCATTGATTGAAGACCCCATATACATGGCAGCAACAGGACGACATATGTTGAGGTAGTAATAAGACGTAAGTATGTTATCCGTAGAGTGCATTGGTAAGTAAATATTAATTTATCTTTTTTATCGCTTATGTACCAAATGTTACAGATAGTGATGGAAAGCTGCCATAGCTTAGCCTACAAATACGTAACGCTATGTCCTTAGAATTTGAACAAGTTGAGCTAGGAGAGAAGGGAAAAGAGGCCAAACGCCTGGAAAAGATCAAACACTACAAGCGTACATTGATTTACATGGCCATTGGTGCTGTTATTAGCCTTGCTTTTAGTTATCTAACCGAAGGAGCAACGATTACGGCTCTTAATGGAGAAGAAATAACTAACTCTTTATTACTCGGAGGGTTTATGGGATTCTTTATTACCAACAGTCCCTGCGCCAGAGGAAGATGTTGAATATCTAACAGTTCTTTTTATTTGATCTGTAACATATGAGGTTTTGAGTCGTCATCCTTCAAATCAAAACTCAAAACTCAATGAAACAATTTATTACAGCATTATTGATGGTGCTCACCCTGGCTGGTGTAGCACAGGAAGTAACTCCTGCTAAAAAGGTTCTAATGGTCGTTAGTAGTTACGGCAAAGATCAAGGACAGACCAGGCCAGGTTACGAATTTGATGAGTTCTCGCAAGCATATCTTGTTTTTAAGAATAATGGACTTTCTGTAGATGTGGCTAGCCCGCGTGGTGGCAAAGTGGAGGCAGATCAGTACAACAAAGAAAAGGTTTATAACAGCCAGCTTCTGGCTGATGAACTCGCAGTAAGCTTGTTGAATCAAACCATCCCGACATCCAAGGTAAATCCAGATGACTATGATGCTATCTATATCGTGGGCGGTAAAGGAGCTATGTTTGATTTACCATATGACCCATCCTTGCAAGATATTATTTTGAGCATGTATCATCGTTCTAACACCGTGATTGCTTCGGTGTGTCATGGACCTGCGGTATTTGCCAATGTAAAGGATGGCGATTCGTACATCGTGGAAAATGTGGAAATAACCGGCTTTACCAATGAAGAAGAGGCTTTGTTTGGAAAGAAATGGGTCACAGAATTTCCTTTTAGTCTGGAGGATCAACTTTTGGAACGTCGGGCTAAATTTTATAAAGCTAACTTTATGCTTCCAAAGGTATGTGTGTCGGGAAAATTCGTCACTGGGCAAAATCCATTCTCTACTTCGCAATCTGCTGAGGAAGTTGTTCAGGCATTAGGATTCAAGCCAATGAAGCGTGAACGCTATGCTGATGAGCATACGGTATACACCGTTCAGTCTTTTTTAAATAATGAATTGAGTTTAAAGGAGTTTGGTAAGCTTTTGGAACAAGATACTTCACTGTTTGATATGCCACTTCTGGCGGTATATGGATATTACCATATTTTAGCTAATCCAGAGGAATATGATAGACTAAAACAGGGAACGCAGTTAGTAGAGCTAAGTGCTCCCTATTTTTTCAATGAGAATCTGCAGCTCGTAGTTGCTAAAACGTATATCACACTCGAAGAAAAGTCTAAAGCACGAAAAGTTTTGAAGGATTTGATAGCCCAGGAAAAGCTTGTGGATCAGGCGGAAGAACTGTTAGTAGGGCTGGATTAATTTTAAAAAAAAGAGGACTACCGAAGGTAGTCCTTAATGTATTAATCAAATAAACTCATGCTCAAATAGCGCTCGCCTGTATCACACACAATAAAGACGATCACACCCTCATCTAGTTCAGACGCAAGCTCTAAAGCGGCGGTTAAAGCTCCTCCGCTACTCATACCAGATAAAATTGCTTCTTCTTTAGCCAGCCTTCTAGCCATTAATCGGGCATTGTCTTCACTCACGTCAATTACCCGATCCACACGACTTGGGTCAAATATTTTTGGTAAAAACTCTGGAGACCATCTGCGAATGCCTGGAATAGAAGATCCTTCAGTTGGTTGTGTTCCCACAATTTGAATGTTGGAATTTTGCTCCTTGAGGTATTTAGATACACCCATAATTGTGCCGGTAGTACCCATTGCTGATACGAAGTGAGTAACCTGACCATTGGTGTCTTTCCATATTTCAGGGCCGGTGGTTTTATAGTGCATCCCGTAGTTATCTGGATTGGCAAATTGATTGAGCATAAAATAACCCTGGTTCGTTGCCATTTCCTCTGCCAACTCTCGCGAATATTCAATGGTTTTCTCCGCAGGGGTCAGGATCACTTCTGCACCATAGGCTCTCATAGCTTGTACTCTTTCCTTGGTGCTATTTTCCGGCATCAGTAAAGTCATTTTCAAGCCAGCCGATTGAGCAATCATAGCCAGGGCAATACCGGTGTTACCGCTTGTAGCTTCTACGAGCTTATCTCCGGTCTTTATATCTCCTCTTTTCAGAGCTTCGGTGATCATACCATAAGCTGCACGATCTTTTACACTTCCACCAGGATTTTGTCCTTCCAGTTTTCCGAATATTTTCACATTTGGGTTCTTATTGATGCGAGTGATTTCAACAAGAGGTGTATTGCCAATAAGGTCGAATAATTTCATTAGCTGATAGTTAAAGTGATGAGACCAAAAATTGATAAAACACAGATCAATTTAGGCTTGTTTGACTACAATCATTTCTGACTTATCTTCTGATTCATCATGGAGTGAAGCTTTGTAATAGACCCTGGAGTCAGCAGGAATACTTTTTGTTAACCAGACATTTCCACCGACTGTAGAGTTTTTACCAATGCGGGTTTTACCTCCCAGAATAGTCGCTCCGGCATAGATCACCACATGATCTTCGATGGTAGGATGCCTTTTGACCTTGGCATCTTTTTTATCCACACTAAGTGCACCTAATGTAACTCCCTGGTAGATTTTGACATATTTGCCAATAATAGTGGTCTCACCAATGACGATTCCGGTGCCGTGATCTATGCAAAAGTGCTCTCCGATGATCGCATTAGGGTGGATGTCTATTCCAGTTTTGCTATGCGCATGTTCTGTGATGATTCTAGGAATGTTCTTTACGCCAAGCAATGCCAACTCATGAGCTAGTCGATAGGAGGCAATCGCGTAGAAGCCTGGATAGGATCGGATAATCTCTGACTTATCGCAAGCTGCAGGGTCTCCAGCAAACATGGCATCAATGTCCTTTTCTAGTCGTTCGTACAGAGTAGGTAGACTCTCAAAGAAAGCCTCGATTACTTCTTCTTGTGTATCACCTTCAAGCGAAATATTCCTTAAAAGAACATCTCTCATCTTATGTTGGAGACTCGCCAGGATTTGCTCTACCTGCTTTTCAGACTCTACTTTATGACTTGAGAAATCCGGAAAAAGCACTCCTAGCAACTCATTGAAAAAACTGATGATGGAAGCTTTACTTGGGATCTTGGTGTACTCTTGATGGGAGTCGTATATTTTCTTAATGAACGATTCTTTCATAATCTATATCGAAGATAGACTTACCTAACGGTAAAAATATAGTGATGTTTAGGAAGAAAAGTCGTTATGAGTACATTTAGTTCAAGAACTATACGAAATATTACTGGTTGTATTTTCTCAAAATCTCTGGATCAACTTCTGGTTCTGCCATCAACCATTCTTTAACCTTCCCTTCGTCCCAGCGGTATAACCAGCTAACACCCCATTTGCCAATGTGGTAATCAGTACGCTGATATGCTGGATCTTTTAGAGCTTCCTCTAGATCAATGAATTCATAACCTTTGTCTTTCAGACCCTGGTAAATAGCTCCAAGATTATCAGCATTGAGTGGATTGACATGACATAGATAAATGTGAGGAATCGGTCTGCCAATCGTTTGTTCTGAAACTTGTTCGTACCAGTCAAACATTTTTAGTGTGTGCTCTACATAAGCTTTTCCAATGGCCATCATTTCACTGCTATCACCTTCAAGGACTGCATTGGCATATAGCTTATTGAAAATATAATCACCACTTTCAACTGTAACTGGTGCTACTTCATAACCATTTTGAGTTAGAAACACCTCGAAAGAGGCTTTGGTCGCACTATCTGGTCCGGTATTCAAATAAGGATGTCTGAAATAACGCATCTCTTTTCCATATTCCTGTAGCAATTCAGTGGTAAATTCTTGCCCTTTGATCACTTCTTGCTTGAATTCTTTCAAAGGAGTGTTGTAAAGTGAGGGATGGCTGTAAGTATGATTTCCTAAGTCGAGCCCAGCATCCAACCAGTTTCTGAGTATTTGTTTTCTGGCTTCTTCTTCATTGTTTCTATAAAGCTTGCCTTCATTGACAAATCCAATGGCAGGAACACCATAGGTTACAGCTGTGTCGATCACTTGTTGATTGACTAGTTGTATGTGCTGTAGGTCCTTAAACGGTCCATTACTGATCAAGTCGTCGATGGTGATAACCACTTGTTTTTGGGCTTGCAGACTAAGTGCTGCAATTGTCAATATGATGCTTAGTTGTTTTTTCATTACTACAAATGTAGTAATACTTAGAGGGAAAAGGAAAGCCACCATGTAATCATGGTGGCATTAACTAATCTATTCATATTTCAAACTATCTGCAGGGTTGCTTGTCGCAGCCCGCAGGGCGTGATATCCAGTTGTAAGAATGGTAATCCCTCCAATGACTACCAATACCAACCCATACAAGAAGAAATTCATGTCTACATGGTATTCAAAGGTGTTGAGCCACTCATTCATAAAATAGTATGCGATCCCGAAGGCTGGTACAGCACCTAAAAACACCAATATCAAGAAGTCTTTTACAAGAAGTGAAACAAGGCCTGATACTTCTGCCCCAAGAACTTTTCTGATACTGATTTCTTTGGTTCGTTGTTCTGCTATGAATGAGGCCAAACCAAGTAAACCGAGGCATGAAATGAATATCATCATGACAGAGAAGCCAAGGAATAATCTGCCTCTCAACTGATCTGCTTCATACTGTTCCATAAAGTCCTGATCTAAGAAACTATATTCGAAAGGCTTATTCGGAAATACATCCGTCCAGGCTTGCTCAATAGAACTAATTCCGTCCTCTAGACCTCCGCTAATTTTGATGAGTGCATTCGAATTGTTGAGTGATGGAATGAACAATAGGGCTTCAATAGGGTCATAGAGGGATCTTTGGTGAAAGTCCGTCACTACTCCAATCACCTTATGGTACTTGGTACTATCCTGATCAAATTGGAATCGTTTGCCAATAGGGTTTTCCCATCCCATTCTGGCAACCATTGCTTCATTAACCATAACTGCTGATGCCGTATCCGTCGGGAATTTGGGGTCAATGTTTCTTCCTTCTGAGAGGTTGATGCCTAAAACTGGCACATAATCATAGTCCACACCATAGGAATCTATACCATAACTTTCCATGACACCTTCGTTGGTTTCTACCATCATGACATTCTTACCAAACCCTCTTCCTGGAGTAGTTGTGGCTGTAGCTGCGTCTTTGATCAATGGATTTTGAAGGAGCTTGTTTTTAAATACAGACCACTTATCACGTGCAGCAGGATTATCCAGTACAACGCGAACTACTTGTTCTTTGTCAAAACCAAGGTCTTTGTTTCTCAGGTATTGCATTTGATCATAAATGATTAAAGTGCCTACCAGCATGAAGATTGAAATCGAGAATTGTACTCCGACAAGAACACTGCGCAAGATCTTATTTCCAGATTTACTTCCTTTTCCTTTTAATACAGCTGCAGGCTTGAAAGCGGACAAGTAGAAGGCTGGGTAGCTACCACTCAGGATTCCTGTAATAAGTAGCATTACAGCAATTGCACCTAGTACCATTGGATTCAACAGACTTCCAATGGTCATAGAGGTTTGTAATTGTGAATTGAATACTGGCACCAAAATAAGGACCAATAACAAGCTGATCAAAAGAGCGACAATGGTTAACAAGATAGATTCAGACATGAACTGTCGGATCAGCATTCCTCGCTGTGCTCCCATTACTTTTCGAATGCCTACTTCCAAAGCTCGCTTCATCGATCGAGCGGTGGATAGGTTCATGTAATTGATACTGGCGATTAGGATAAGGAAAATAGCTACTGCACCAAAAATGTAGATGTACTTGATGTTGCCAAGTGGCTCAGGTTCCCCCTGGAAAGTAGAGTATAGGTGGATGTCCTGAATATTGATCATTTCATACTTGATCTTAATATCAAACTGATCGAATATCGTTGCTACATACTTGGTGATGATGGTTTCATTCAACTTGGTTTCTACTGCTTTTGGATCTGTACCTTCTTGAAGCATAATGTAGGTGTAGATACCAAAACCTCCCCAGCTCTGTGAGTTATTACGATCTACAGTACTGGCAGAGATCATTGCGTTTGGTCGTATATGGTTGTTAGGAGAGAGGTCCTTGTAAACACCGGTTACTTCCAGAGAGTTGTTGTCCGTTTTAAGGATCTCACCAATTGGATTCGCTCCTTTAAAAATCTTGTCAGCCATGGTTTGACTGATCACAATAGAGTTTGGGCCTTCTAATGCAGTTGCTGGATTTCCAGAAATGAATTCATAATCGAACACATTAAAAACCGTGGAGTCCACCATAAAGATTTTTTCTTCATAATAGCTGATATCGTTTCTTTCAAAGCGAGTTCTTCCATTTCCAATGAAACGAGTGTATTGCTCTACTTCGGAGAATTCATTTTTAACTGTTCTTCCAAGTGGAAGCTGAGTCGTCGTCCAGCGGAAGGAATTATCTGGTTCACTAATGTCAGAGGATATTCTATAAATTCTGTCTGCTTTGGAATGCTGTTGATCAAAGCTTACCTCATGATGGAGATAGAGGACGATGAGCAAACTGGAGACTATTCCTATGGTTAGTCCTAAGATGTTGAGTGTGGTGTATCCCGGCTGACGCAGTAGGTGCCTTACCGTGATTTTGAGATAATTTTTGATCATTGTTAGTTTGGAGATTGATTGTAAGAGTAGACTTGATCAATCCGCAAATGGTTACAGAAAAGTGATTAGCGGTAGGTGTTTTAAGAGATTTTAACAGTGCATGTGGATAACTAGGTGCACAAATATGGTATAGCAAGGTGTAAAAGTTGTGGGAAACCAGACCCCTAATTTATTGCAAACGCAAAGGAATAGGTCTACCTTAGAATTACCAAATGAGGGATAGAAGTCGAGACGAAAGTCTCCACTTAAGAAGCAAAAGTTATTAGAGGCTACGGCCGATTTTAGCGTGGCTGAAGGAAGTGAGAACGAAGAAGAATCTGGTATCCAGAAGAGGGCTTCGTAAAGGCATCAAACAGTAATTTGGCATTGAATGAGGGGCTACGGCCCAGCATAAAGTGAAAAGGGTGGATGTCCTGCATTGGATATCCACCCTTTTTGTATGTAAAAAAAGCAGAAAGCATAAGCCATCTGCTTTCGTAGAGACTTTCCACAACCTAACGAGCCTCTACCTTTTCTTTGATGTTTTCCTTAATCCCATTTAGTCGTTTACTCATGACATCAGACATCTGATTGAAGGCTGAGTTTAGATAGTCAAAGGATTCTTCGCTTTCTTCCAAAAGACTGTCATAAAGGGATTTTACTGTTTCTTTTGATTTTTCCAGATTATTTAGATCATTTTTCCAAATCTCTTTCTGAGATTTGGAAAAGGACTTAGCTGAATGTTCTAATTCATTGATGCTTTCAAAAATCTGTTGTATTTTTTCTTTTGCTTCTAATCTAATTTTATCTCGATTCATAACATTAACATGCTGATAATCAAATATATAACATGAGTTGTTGTTGAATTGTTTAAAATATTTCGAAATAATTGTTGTCAAATCCGTTAACAATTTGAAATGTGACTGAAGTGCAAGGATGTAATTCACAATTTTACGATACTTGCATGTGAATGACTGACCTAAAATCTCAACTGTAGAATTGCATGAGTGAAATCGAAAATGATGTGGCCCGATCACTTAAAGTGATTAAGAATATTTTGGTGGTTTTTCTCGGAATTGTGATTCTCTACTTATTGAAAGAGCTAAGCAACTTGTTCTTGCCATTGGCATTTGCTTTGTTCTTTGCAATACTCCTTCAACCTCTGGTTGCACTTTTTAGAAAGAAGTTCTCATTGAATTTGAGTGTTGTGTTCACCACTATCGTTTCTGTGATCGTATTCCTTGCATTGGGGTTTGTCTTTTACAATGCGGTGAGTAGTTTCATTGCCAATCGGGATCAAATTTTAATTGGGGTCACTGCTGAACTCAAACCTGTAATTGAAGAAGTGACCAGGCTGCTAGGATCGGAAATGAATGATGATGAGTTGAAATCCTATGTGTCACGGATCATCCCTACAGATAAAGTCTTGTCCCTGTCAGGCTCCTTTCTCAATACCATTAGCGGGTTCGCTACGGAATTGTTGATGACCATTTTATATTTCGCCGGATTGCTTAGTGCTATTGCTGAATACGAAAAAGTGATCGACTACATCATGGGAAAAAATGGGGGCGAACACTCGGTTGCTTCCAACACCTTTAAAAGAGTCAAGGACTCTATCAGTATCTATATCAAGGTGAAGACCATCGTGAGTTTATTGACTGGTCTGGGTATTGGGTTGGTTAGTTGGTTCTTTGGTATTCAATATGCACTTCTTTGGGGAATCCTGGCATTCGTCTTAAACTACATTCCATACGTAGGATCGCTTATTGCGATTATTCCCCCTTTGCTCATTGGAGGTCTTACTGCAGACAGTATTTCTGAGTTTATTTTCCTCTTCATTTGCCTGGAAGGAATTCAACTAGTTATGGGCAGCATAGTAGAACCTAAAATGACCGGTGAATCCCTGTCAATTAATACGGTGACTATTCTTTTCAGCCTGGTTTTCTGGTCTTTTATGTGGGGCACTGCGGGTATGCTGCTATCGGTGCCAATGACCTTCCTGATTAAAGTAATATTGGAGCATGTGTCAGATGCTGGATTCTTTGTTCGCTTGATGGATAAGAAAACAGGCAAGGAACTTGGTTAATTCATTACCACTTCAGTTTAATTTTTCTGGAATTCTAAAGTTGTAACACTGGGTAAGCATAATTAAGAATTACCCGTAGCTTTTGTGGTATTTATTAGAAAAATCTTGGCGAGTCGCAAAATTTTTATATTTTCGAGGCCTTTGATTGGCGATTTCGCCGTTGTACTTAATTAAGCTATATATGAAACAACTCTTTACCGCTACATTATTGTGTGCGTTGGTTACAGTTTTCGCACAAAAACCAGCAGTTCAAAATCAAATCAAAAGACTCGAGCAGGATATTGAGGCTTTAAAATTTGCTCCCAATGAGTACCGTTTGTTAAAGGCCGAATTGCAGGATGAATACCTGAAATTGGCTGAGAAGAATAAGTTAGTCGTACGTCAAGACTTACTTATTCAGCAAAACATGGAAGTTTCTGATGAATTATTGTCCATTTCCATGGATAGTGTTTTGATCAGAAAGTATGTGAAGACGTCAGATTCATTTAAGGATTCCGTAAGGATTATCTTTT
>CEPX01042735.1_pt1 | contig 12337 bp, 15 predicted proteins | sample 361361 | NCBI WGS metagenome assembly CEPX01 (sample SAMEA2619974, study PRJEB7988) | marine metagenome | biome: marine biome (ENVO:00000447); feature: mesopelagic zone (ENVO:00000213) & marine oxygen minimum zone (ENVO:01000065); material: "saline water (ENVO:00002010), including plankton... | reverse complement strand
CTATGCGTGATAATGGATGGATTTTGAGGAATACGATAATTTGGCATAAGCCGAATTGCATGCCCTCTTCTGCTAGGGATCGTTTTACTGTGGATTTTGAGCCTATCTTTTTCTTTGTGAAGAGTAAGAAGTATTTTTTTGACATGCCAAGAGAAGCACCAACAGATTTGATTTGGGCAGCTCGTATGGAAAAAAATGTTTTGAAAGAAACTGGTATTAAATCACCTGATAAAAATGTTCAAAGGTTTGGAACAACTACAAATACGAGATATAATAATCCTTTGGGTCGTGCTGGTCGTACTGTGTGGCGGGTTACTACTCAGCCTTTTGCGGAGGCGCATTTTGCCACGTTTCCTGAGGAGCTAGTTAAGAAACCCCTTTTGGCTGGCTGCCCAGAATTCGTTTGTAAAGCTTGTGGGAAGCCAAGAGAAAAAATTTATGAGAAAAGTGTACCTAAACTCGAAAGCCGTAAAGCTTTAAATCACTATTTAGTTTCTAAAAAAAGTTCTTATGAGCAAGGTATGAGTTTTAAGAAAGGGGGTTTTAGCGAATGGCGTGATAAAAAATTACAAGAAGGCTTGATGAACCCTGATTTAGTTCGTGATATTTTTGTTGGTTGGTCTGATTGTGGTTGTGGGGTTGGTTGGAAGGCGGGTGTTGTTCTTGACCCTTTCATGGGTTCGGGTACGGTTGGCGTGGTTGCTAGAAAGAACAGTCGTGACTTCATAGGGTTTGAACTAAATAAAGAGTACGTTGAGATAGCAAATAAGAGGTTAAAACCTTACATGGAACAAACAAAACTAACCGAGGTAACCGATGGGTATTGATGACGTTGAAAGTTTACTCAAAGCTTTAAAAAGGCCAGCTACAGGTTCAGAAATAGTAATGTTCCTAAGCCACGTCACAAACAAAGCAAGCGTTTACCGAGTGCTACGCAACCTAGTTAACCAAGGAATCGTGGTTAAAGTTATCGTTCACTTTCCATTCTGCGATGCTAAAATCCCAGTTTTCGTCCACACCAGCCTAACCATAAACCCAAACTCCAATTACAAAGTCGTTTTTGACAAAAAAGGAGTATTTATAAAGTTCAATCAATCTTAACCTTCCTTACTGGGAGGTGTATACTAAGAAAATGCAACTAGGATTTTACAAGTTCGTTAAATCCCGTAAGGGTCTTAGCGTAATGGGCGTTGTTGTTGGTATCATACTCCTTGTCGCTGCTGCTTTACCAGTCGCACAAGACGTTGTTGATAACAGCACTGCCACTGGAACCACAAGAACCATCATAAACCTTGTTCCTTTATTCATTGCTATCGCAGCCATCGTGTTCGTAGCAAGAGGTACTGGACTAAGTGAGTGATAAGTTCACTGTAGGATTCGGGAAATGAAAAATCTTTTTTTTAAGGTTGTGAAGTTATGACACCATTGGTTTTCGCAGTGCTTTTAGCATTGGCCATCGCTTTTTTAACGCTTGGCTTGTTTGTTGAAAGCGTTGCTTTTGCTGTGGCGTCTGCTTCCATCTTTCTTATCATAGCAGGAAGCCTTTTCGTTACCGGCTTAGGTTTGCTCAGCCCTCTTTACAATAATATTCTTTCTGTGATCTTTTTACTTGTTGGCATTTACATTCCATATCAATCAATAGGAGAGGCGTGACACAGTGTTTTTTAAGCGCTCGTTACTTCTGCTTTTCTTGTTTGCTTTACTTCTCGTGACGTTTGTTAGTGCTGCTTGTATTGAGACTTGGACTTGCACCGACTTCGTTTTCGGTAATGACACTACTGGGCTTGAGTACAGAAGCTGCACTGATAGTTCAGGCTGTAACTCAACTTTTTTCCAACCAGTTGAGGTAAGGCCTACGACTCCGGTGGAGGATAACATTTGGTTTTTTATCATTCTTGCTTCTGGAGGGCTTTTGATTGTGGCTCTGGCTTTGTATTTTGAGAGCGCTGCGTTGGGGGTTGCTAGTGCTGCAATGTTTTTCATAGTAGCAGGGAGTTTAATGACCACTCAATTCCTCCCAATTCCTGGATTAATGAATGGAGCGCTGGCAATAGTTTTCATGCTTGTGGGCATTTACGTGCCTTTCAAAATAATAGGAGAGGCTTGATAAAAAATGGTTGAAGATGATGTTGCTGACGTGAGTTATGGTGATGAGAGTGAACCTCCTGCTCCAGAACAGGACATTTACGATGCAGAGAATGGCTTAGAGTTTCAGCAGAACTTGATAGCTCCTAAAAGCGAGTCAACATTCGACTGGCTGAACAGAGATGCTGTACTAGGTAATATAGATCCTAAAGAAAAAATGGAAATCAGAGCAGGGCTAGAACTCGTCCAACTCCTCGACCATTTAGGCAGCACAAAAGCCAAGAACGCGTTCTTAAGCGACATCAACACTATTTTGGTAGTTAGCAGAAGCGTTGAAGGATTCGAACGCAAAATGATGCAAACCGCCATAAGCGAATTAAAAGGAGTTAAACTCTCTGAAATGGAAGGCAGGACAGTCCGCAAATTCTTCGGCGGAAAAAAAAGAAGGTACTAAACGAATGAAAACTGCACTTGGAGGTGGGGTAAATTGGAATTAAATTACGCATGGTATACGACATATATTCTACTGCTTTTCTTCGGAGCAGGGTTCGCTCTCGTTAGAAAGGAAGTTGTGCTGGCTTTCAAAAGAAAGTTTTTCACAGGCAAAGGATACGTTTACATCAGAATGTGGATGCCAGACAGGCAAGAAGTCGAAGACTTCGTGAACCTGAAAAAAAGTCACACGCTACAATTTTTTGGGCGTAGCTTCTTATTTGATGCTAGCACTGCAGCATTTAAAGAAGCATTACCTGCAGAGAAGTCAGGAACGCCACAAGTCGATGATAAAGGAAAACCTATATTGAAAGAAGGCGGAAAACAGTTTGAATTAAAGACTGCTAACATCACCAAGAGAGGCAAGTTCCCAGTGTTTAACTTCAGATGGGATAAAGCGGAACCTATAGACCCTTACAGTCTTCAACGTAAGCTTCCATCTGACTTGTTCGAAACTGCCATAATGAGAGCTAAAGCGCAAGGAACGTTCGGCAAGTTCCTAGCTCAAAACAGCAGAATTATGATGATGCTAATGGGAGCTGTTATTGCTGCAGCCGCGGCAGCATGGTTCAGCCATGAAACCCAAGGCGTCTGCGAACTAATACTCTCAAGAGGAGTAGCAATAGGGTGAATGAAACAATGAACGTAGTTTTCGGAGTTGATAACAATCGGAAAATTTAACAAAAGCAGAAAAACAGGAGCTCGCATAAGTTTCACACTATGGGATGATGATGATGAGCGACTGGTTGACATCGAAAAAGAACCGGTGAAAAAAGCTAGAAAGAAAATTCAAGAGGCTTTTGATTTCAAACTATGAAAGTCAGCCAGCACACAGTTAACACACCGGAATCTGTTATTCCAGTGTTTGACGTTAAGTACAGGTACATTGAAGACCATTATGATAAGGTGCAGTATTACGCCACTAAATGCGCTAACTTTCGGTTAATGGGGCATTCCACTCAAAAGATTGAGCAGTGTAAACACTTTAGAAGGTGGCTTGTGATGCTTTTTGAGTTGGGTGAGAAGCTCAGGCCTAAGCTGGTGAATAAGAATAACAAGAAAAAAAATGGTGAGGGGCGCTTGTATGATGAAGCCCTACAATTACTTGCTGACTTGAAATTGGGCAGAAGGCTTTCTTTTAATGAGGCGATGCTTTTTACTGAGCAAATCACAGACTTCCTGGAAGCAGGAGGGTACACGAAACTGGATAAGCAAATGCTACCCCCAGAACGGTCAGTGGATGAGTGGGAATGATGGGTGAAGGGTTTGAGTTTGTAGTGGATGATAAGTGTTACTGCACTGCTGATAACTTACACATGTGCCACCAGTGCAAAACAAACGTCACACCTCTCAGGATCTGTGGGGAATGCCAACGAAAAGAGGATTACGGTGTTGACTGACTACTGTTGGGAACATAACCAGTTCAACTGCCATTGTGATTGTGACTGTGAAGAAGTAAGCACAGCAAGCTAAAACGAAACTAAAATGACTGCGGGACTTTACGAAGGATTCCTAACCAAAAACTTAGATCGCATTAGAGATTATTACATGAAGCGAAAGTTTGATTGGCTAAATGCAATCGATGGTTTCGAAAGGTTGGGGAAAACTACTTTGGCGGTTAAGGTATGCCAGTACATTGACCCTAGCTTCAACCTCGACAGGGTTTGTTTTACTCCAGCGCAGTACATGAATGCGGTGCAGAATGCCAAGCGGCAAGGCCAAGCTATATTGTATGATGAAGCGATAACGGGTTTGATGAGTAGTGATGCTCAAAGCAGCGTTAACAAAACACTGCAGAAAATGTTTGCAGTAGTGGGAAGTAAGCGCCTATTTCATTGTGTGGTACTGCCCAACTTCCTCAAATTAGATAAGACTGTAGCAATGACGCGGGTAATGAGTCTGCAGCACGTAACATGGAGAGGCAGGTTCAGCTTTTATAGTAGGAAAAGGGCTTCTAAAATAGCAGAGTTTAGAAACATGAAGAATCAATACCCAAACTTCTGGGAAAAGTACCCAGGGCAAGACAGTGACGAGTTTGACTGGAAAACGTACGAGAAGCGCAAACGTGCGCACTTGATGGACTACTTTAAAAATCATGGGATTAGCGAGGAGGCTGGAACCGCGCAAATCGAGAATATAGTGCTTAAGGTTAAGAAGGATTTGAAGCGGTATGGTACGCCACGAAAAGGCGGAGTATCCATCGACCGAGCTTTACTACAACACGATTTCGGCTTAGGACAAATCAACGCAGCAAAGGTTAAGAAGCTCACAGAACTAGAAGTAAATAAGAACTGATTTGGAATGCGAATGTTTTAGTGAAGGTGGGTAAAGGTAGCCCCACCCCATGCCGGCTATTTCTAACCCTTCACCAAACCACGCAAGATTCCAAAACACCCCTTCTATATGGTATAATAACCCATTTATCTACTGGTTTTTGAAAAAAATTTGTAGTTATTAATCTGCGTTATATAATGGGGTTGGAAGCTTATTTCTGAGCTTACACTCACATGGTGCCTAAAGAGAAACCAATAAGCTTAAATAGTAGTTAATATATTATATTAACTATGGTTAATTCAAATAAAATAGTGAGCTTTACCTGCCCCAACGAACTATACGAACAGCTAGAAAACCAAGCCAAGCGCCAAGACCGCAGCAAAGCCTGGATACTAAGAAAAGCATTCAAAGAATATCATAAGGGGCAAGGGAATGAGTAAGAAGCAGCCTATACATATAAGTGATGAATGGTTAAGAGAGATTGATGAACTTGCAGGCCTATTAGGAATGACTCCACAGGTGTACGGGTACATCCCTAAGACATTAAGGTTTGGTATAACCTATACCCTTACAAAGCTTAAGGATGATGAAAAGGTAATACCTAGCTTAAAACAGGCTGAAACGGCTTTATGGCTCTCGTCAGTGACCAAGCTTAGAGAGAAGCGTTTACTGCAGGAAAAGGGTGAAAAAGCGTTGGAAATGGCTGAAAAGGTATAACTCGCTATGCCTAAAAAGTATATGGTTTGTTATACCAAACGCGTTTTCGGCTTTCCTTTTTTCAAATGTGCACGTTGCCGTGCGAATAGGGCTTTTTTGAGGTGATTGTAAATGAGTGATGGGTTGTTGCCGAGTGCTGAGGAGATTGAGGCTTTTTTTTAGGCGGTTGGAGTTTGCTGCTACCATTTTTGTTTTGGTGGGTTTGATGATTTGGCCTGTTTGGACTGCATTCGTTTTTATGCCTGGAACTTTCAATAATGATCAACATCCTTCTATTTGGTGGATTGCGGTCGTTCTTGTTTGGGCTATTGCTGGGCCTGTTTTACTTTTTAAAACCGTCTTGCCGAAGCTTAAGAAAAGGTGGGAAAGTTAGTTTTTTGAAAAGAAGTATTTATAAATTTCACTACTTCTTTAGTTTTGTATGGTTCGTGAAGGTGTGAGAGAGCGTAGGGAAAGGGAGCGTCGTGAAGCTAACATCAGACGCGGTGCTGTTACAGTTCCTGAGACTGCTGCTGAGAGAAGTGCTTCGATAGGCGCTGCTAGGCGTGCTGGTATTAGCGAGGGAGAGGTAGCTCGCAGGGTTGCTCGTGGTGAACGAATACAAGATATTGGGCGAGCAGAGCAAGCAGCTAAAGCCGCAGCAGCTAAAATTCAAGAGAAGAAAGTTGCTGAGATTAAAAAAGCTGAAGCTGTAAAAGTAGCTAAAGCCCTTCCTAAAACTTTAAAACCAACTCGGGAAAGGATTAAAACTCAAGAGATACGTTTTAGACAAGAACAATCAGCATTACAACAAAGAATCGCTGATGTAGCTCAAAGTATTAAAGCTGCTGAAAGGCGTTTTAGAGAAAGAGGAAGCGAACTTATAGAAGCTGAAAGAAGAAAACAAGAGAAAGAGACAACAGAACAAACTAGAGCTAGGCAACGAAGAGAGAAAGAAAAAGTTATTGAAGAAGTTGCTAGAAAAACTACGAAAAAGTTAATTGAAGTTGGTGAAATTTCTAAAAAACTCGAAAAGAAAGTTACTGCACCAAGCCCTGAATTTAAAGCAGCTCTTGATAGAGAACAACTGTATAAAGAAGTTCAAGCTAGAGAAGAAAACGTTGACATTTTAGAACAAAACATTCGTGCCTTACGAGATATTGCTACAGACCCTTTCCTTGTTGGAACTCAACAAAGACCTGGAGGGATTGTTAGTGAAAAACTTCAAGGTAAGCTTATTCAAAATGTTAAGTTAGAAAAAAAAAGGTTACAAGCTGAACGGTCTGAACTACAAAAAGCTAGAAGTGAATTAACTAAAGCAGCTAAGCTTGAAAGAGAAGGAATTCCTGCTATTGAAAAATTGAAAACTCTTAGGCGTGAATTTTTACCTGTCGGAGAGGCAATTATTTCTGAATTCCCCGAAGGTATTAAAGGATTTACTGAAAGCATATTTGAAGCTGTAGAACGTCCTGAAACTGTAGTTGCTGCTGTAGTGAAGGGTGGTGCAGCAGCACCTGAGATTCTTTTTACACCACCTTTAACTGCAGTTGAAGTTCAAAGGAGAGCTAGAATTGGAGCTGCAGCGGGGGTATTTCTTTTTCCTCCGAAAGCTGTAATTGGTAAGTTGCCTTTCGTAAGTGAGGTTAAAGGAAAAGGAAAAGGTAAGGGTGTTAAAGATACTGGTGTTGCTAAAGAGTTCGTTAAAATTGAAACAGTAGGAGATATTGTCGTGCTAGAAGAAGCTAAAATTGTAAGCAGAGACGTAGCAAAGAAGAAAGCGGTATTAGAAGTTGAGCAACAATTCATAACGAGAATTAAAGAGGAAAAACTAAAAAAGAAGCCTACAGGTGTTGACGTTAGTCCTGCTGTGGTTAAGGGTGAAAGAGTTACTACTTTAGAAACTCCTGCGGGTGGTATTGTTAAAGTTTCTGAAGCTGACGTTGTTGTTAAGCCTGAAATTTTAGATGTAACTGCAAAGCCTAAAGGGAAGATAGCTCGTGTAAGAGAGCGTTTTGGAATTAGCGAGCTTAGTCCTGAAAAGGTAGCTGAAAAGAAGTTGGAAGTGATAAGAGAGAAAACTAAGGCAGTTAAAGCAAAGGCTAAAGAAGCTGGTGTTGAGTTTGGAGAAAAAGTAGGCAGGCCTATTCCTGAAGAACTCGTTCTTGTTAGAAAGCGTTTAGAGGCTGGTAAGCCTTCTGACGTGGCTGAAAGACGTCCTTTAAGTGTTGAAGGTTTAGAAACAAAACTGGGACTAACCCCTGCTATTAGTGAGAAGATTAAAGCAGAATTTTTGGGTTTAACTACAGAGCCTGGAGTTACCATTCCTAAACTTACATTATTGCGAGAGGATGTAGCTGTTATTAGGAAGAGAAAAGGTTTGAAAGGGGCCATCAAGAAGGCACAGGCTGCAGTGAAGAAAAGAACTGAAGATTTGGCAGAAGCCCCACCAAGCACACCGAAGGAGTTGGAAGGAAGACCTTTAAGAGGGGGTGTTGAACTTGTTAGCACTGGAAGAGTAGACCCTTTTGGACAGCCGATTCAGAAGCTCCAGCCTTTCACAGGGAAGGCTGGTATTTTAGCAGAGCGTGCTAAGAAGATTCTTAAAATTGAAAGCCCTTTTGAAGTTAAGTTCGACCCTAAGAAGGAGACGTTTCTTCAAGTAGGATTAAAAGAAAGAAAGAAGAAGCCTAAACTCCCGAAGCCTAAAAGGGTTGAAGGTGAGCCTGTTGTTATTAAGAAGAAGACTTTGTTCGAGTTTGACCTTGCTGAAGCTCCCGTAGATTTTGGAGTGACCAGTGCCATCAAGGGAGGGGTTGCTGAGAAGCTTACCATTCCTAAAGAGAAGCCTCCTGTAAAGAAGCCTCCTGCAGCGATGAAAGAGAGGCAGATGCGAGGGGAAAGGTTTGATGAACGTTTTGACGTGGGAGACCCTGCGATTCAGAAAGAGCTTATTGCAGACCCCGAAATCTTTGCTGCACTGAGTGAGCGAGCTAGGGAGACTCGTGCTAAAGAAATCTTACAAGAGATAAGACGAAAAGAACTTGAACAAGTTGTTGGGTCAGGGCAAGTTGCCATAGTTAAAGAAAAGCCTGTTAAGAAGGTTAAGGAAAAATTGGTTTCTGTCACTGCTGTTGAAAAGCCTGTAGCGAAGGCTGTATTTCCTGAAGTCAAACCGTTCATAACAGATAAGGAAGCTGAGGCTGCTGCCTTTGTTGGGGAGCGTGTTGAGCTTGCTCCTCCTCCTTTTGATGAGGTTACTCAAGTTCCTAGGCCTGAGGTTGTTGAGAAAGTGTTTGGAAAAGAAGCATTAACTGGAAGGGTTGATGTTAAAGTAACTCCTGGAGTTAGAACTGTGGGAAGGGTTGAAAGTAGATTGCGTGCGACCCCTGAATTGCGAGTTAGAGAAAAACTAAAATTAAGAGAAATTACGAAACAAAAAACCATCACAGATGTTGTGGGGATAACAGAACCTATTGAAAGGTTAAAACCAATACAAAAAATAACTACAACTCAAATAATCACAACTAGGCAACCACCTGTTACAGAATTAGTACCACGTTTAACTCCTCCAGAAAGACCACCTCCTACTAGAATACGACGTTTTTTCTTTTTGCGTGGTGCTCGAAGAAAGAAAAAGCCTGTTAGAAGAGCTGCTCCTGGTTTTCAGGTGTTGGTGAAGCGTAAAGGTAAGTTTGAGCGTGTCACAACGAAGCCAGTTACTAAAGCAGAAGCATTAGGAATAGGAGGGTTGGCTGTTGAACGTACTGCTGCTGCAACTTTTAAGATAGTGGCAACTCGCCGGCCTGCTGTTCGTAGGAAAGAACCTGTACGCCCATTCCAACCTACAAGGTTCAGACCAGCTAAGAAGCCTAAGAAGGGAGTGTTCATTGAGAAAACTCGTTTTAGAATCGACACAAGCGGAGAGCTTGAACAAATCACCAAGAAAGGCTTAGAGGAACGCAAGAGAAGAAGAACGAAAAGACTCGATGCTTTTCTCGGACTGGGAAGAGTTGAGAAACAATTAATCACCACAACACGAAAAAGTAAGAAAAAAAGAAGTATTAATAAACTCCAACTGTTTTAAAAAGCAAGAGGTGAATAACACGATGGCAAGTTTATTAGGAAGCAAGCGAAGGAAAGTTTTAGGAAGGCCTAAAATGAAGAAAATAGTTAAGAGTAAAAAATCGATAAGGTTAAGGTGAGAAAAGAATGGGATTGAAAGAGTTTTTTGCAAAGAGAAAGCAAGAGAAGGTTGAGAAGTTGCAGCGTCAGTTTCGAGAGGCTAAAGTACAAAGAGTTGTGTTAAAAGCTGAAGAAGGTAGGCAACGAAAGCTTGAAGTTAAAAAGCGTTTCATTCAGAAGGTTAGGCGTCAGGAGTTCCGGCAAAGCAGTGCAGGAAAAACGTTAGTGAAGCTTCGTAAGACAGCCAGTAGAGTTGGAAGAGTTGGAGAAGCTAGCGCAAGCCAAGCTAAACGATTCGTACAGCAACAGTCTCGGCCTGGAAGTGTTACAAGAAAAGGTATTAGAGGTTTAAGTAGGGAAGGCGCACAAGCACTCCGAGGGAAAATACCAAAACAACGCACCCCCCAGCAAAGAATGCCACCAAGTTCAAGACCACAAACCATCAGAATGTTCGAACCAATACCCCCTGCAGAAAACGATAAGAAAAAGAAAAGTGGAGGGCTCTCACTATTTTAAAAAAAGAAGTATTTATAAAGTTAAGACAATAATGCGGTTAATCACTGGGAGGAATTAATGAAGGAATGGTTGATGCTAAAGATATGATGGGTGTTGTCGTATTTGTAATTCTTTTCGTTGCAGTTGCAATTGGCGTCACTGATGACTTAATTACTGATCTTACAACGTTAACTAGTGTTAATAACGAAAGCTTTAATAGTAGTGTTGTGAATACTGTAGTTAACTTAGCTAATGATGATTTTTCTGGAACGCCAACAGTAACAGGCAGGCTTAACGGAACAGGGCTTGATGACGGAACAGGAATGGGAACTATTCTTGATGGTAACTACACTATTAATAATGTTGATGGTACTATAAATGTTAGCACTTTGAACTTCTCGAATGGAGTATATAATATAACTTATGATTATGAACCAACAGCGTTCTTACCTCAAGGAAGTATTGTAAGAACTGTGTTACCAATACTACTGATCATCTTAGCAATAGCAACTATAACAACGGTTCTTGCGAGGCTGAAACTCGAAGATGAGACTTAAGCTCAAGATGTTCGAGGGTAAGAAAGGGCAGGACATCATTGCAGGAATCGTTGTGTTAGTAGCTGCAGTTATTGCTTTAGCTGTGTTACTAGACCCTTTACAAAGAATCATTGACCGAACTAATAGTAACCTCACTGCAAACACGGCAGCAGGGGGAGAGATCACCACGCTAACCCTGTTGCTACCCCTATTTTTAATCCTAAGCTTAGTTGCTGTTATTTTTACGTTTAGACGTGGGGGCACAATAGGAGTGTAAAACGTGAAGATGTCAAATGACTCTCAAAGCCTACAAAGTTTTTTTACTCGTTCTCTTAATTAGCATTCTCTATTCTTCGTTTTCTTTTGCACAACAAAACGGAGCAAACCAAAGCTTGGAAGTTTTGTGGATTAATGGAGTAGGAGAAAGCAGCGACCACAGCATATACAAGCTATCAACATCAGAAACAGGAACAATAGAATATCCAACGCAACTGCCAACACCGAAACAAGTGTTCGGACTGGTAGACGGAGGAAACGACGGGCTAACAATAAGCAGCCACGCAAATCTAGTAATGGAAAACAGCGGGAACAAAAGTATATGGATACCGTTTAACCATACCGGAGTAGCAAACGCGCAAAACCTGCTAGTAGACTCGGCTGGCGGAATGATGTACCAGTTCAAACTATTATCAGGAAATATAAGGTTTCAACTAAACGGAGAAGCAAAATTCAACTATGCACCACAAACTAACGCGTGGACATCATACCTGATAACGTATAATGAGCAAACAAACAACGCGACACTATATGTAAACTGTGACAATGTAGACAGCACAATAGACGCATCAATGGTAGTCAAAGGCACAGGTGATACTAGACTAGGAAACGAGATAGGAAGCGGGGGCGGCAGAGAAGCAGAAGGAAACTTCGCGGGGTTCAGGCTCTACAATTACACACTCACAGAAGACGACTGCGATCTACTATACGACAACGGAAACTTTCCGAATAGTAGTTTGAATGATTTGGGTGGTGGTAAAAGCATTCCAGAAGTTGGGGTGGAAAGTCAGCTTACCGTGCAAGCTATTGACTTGTATGATAGGGCGACTGTTAATAACTTCACTGTCTTCATGAGTAATTCAACAGCTACTTTAACTAACACTACTGAGAATGGGGAGTTGAAGTTTGGTGGTTTGATTAACTTGACAACTTACACTGTTAATATCACAAGTAATGATAGTGGTGGTTATTTTAATAACACGGCTCAAGTTTTTGTTAATTTAAGTTCTACTCACGTGTTTAGTATTTACCAGTCGGAGTTGGTGGTGAATGCTACGGAGATTATAAGCAAAGCCATCATAACTGATTTTAATATTAGTGTGCCGTTACAGTTCAATCAGAGTAATGGTTCTGGGTTTGCAGCGCTGCTTTTGCGTCAGGGAACGTACACGGTAGAGGGTGCTACTGCGGATCATTTGAACACGACAGATAGTGTTACTTTAGCTCCGCTTACTAGGACTACGTTGACTTTGGAGTTTGGGACTGGCCAGTTTAACATTACTGCTAAGGAGTTTTTTGTG
>CEPX01196886.1_pt1 | contig 12339 bp, 13 predicted proteins | sample 361361 | NCBI WGS metagenome assembly CEPX01 (sample SAMEA2619974, study PRJEB7988) | marine metagenome | biome: marine biome (ENVO:00000447); feature: mesopelagic zone (ENVO:00000213) & marine oxygen minimum zone (ENVO:01000065); material: "saline water (ENVO:00002010), including plankton... | reverse complement strand
TTTCTACTTCGTGGGAATTTCTTTTTTCTAAAAAGAAAGAGTCAAATGAAACCAACAATAATAATCAACCTCAAAACTTACAAGCAGGGCAGGCAAGTCTTAAAACTAGCAAAAGCAATTGAAAAAGTAGACAAACAGATTATAGTCGGAGTCCAAGCCTCAGACATAGCAGAACTAACATCAAAAACAAAACTCCAAATCTATGCACAGCACACAGACTTCCAAAAACCAGGAAGACAAACCGGCCTCATACTTCCAGAAGCAATTAAAGCAGACAAAGCAAAAGGAACTTTTCTTAACCATTCTGAACATAAATTATCTCCTGCAGTTCTAAAAAAAACAATCCAAAGATGCAAAAAACTTAAATTAAAAACAATTGTCTTCGCCTCTTCGCTCAGCGAGGCAAAAAAAATAAAAAAACTCAAACCAGATTATCTTGTTTTTGAACCTCCTGAACTAGTTGCAGGCAAAATCTCAGTTTCAAAAGCAAAACCAGAACTAATTGCAAAGATAGCTAAAAAACTCAAAACAAAGTTTATTGTCGGAGCAGGAATCCACAGCCATGAAGACCTCACTACTGCCCTAAAACTCGGAGCTTCAGGCATTGCCCTTTCCTCTGCAATTACAAAAGCAAAAAATCCTGAGAAGAAGTTAAGAAAGTTGCTCAAAAATTAAGAAAAACCTTTTAAACTCCGTCCTACTTAATATAAAATGAAAAAGGTGAAGCGCCCGTGGGGCAATTTTAAGCAGTTTATTCTAAATAAAAAATGCACAGTTAAAGTCCTCACCCTAAAACCAAAACAATCTCTCAGTTTACAGCTCCATAAAAAAAGAAAAGAACTCTGGTTTTTTTTCGACAAGGCAACTGTCCAGATTAGAAAGAAAAAAAAAGAGGTTAAAGAAGGAGACATAATCAAAATCCCAAAAAAAACACCTCATAGAATTATTGCAGGAAGTAAAAGAGTCCAGGTTTTAGAAATTTCATCAGGCACCTTCAGTGAAAAAGACGAAAAAAGACTAGAAGATAAATATGGAAGAGTAAAAACAAAAAAATCAAAAAGTAAAAAGAGACAATCAAAATAATTAAAAACAAGATGGCAGGAAATAAAATCGGCATAGATTTAGGGGGAACCTATCTAAGAGTTGCCCTCATAAGAAACAATAAAATTCTCAAATATATAAAAAAGAAAACCCCCTCTGAAAAAAACAAACTCATCCAGGAATTATTCAATACAATTTCAGAACTAACAAATGAAAACAAAAACATCACCGGAATAGGAATTGCCTCCCCCGGCCCGCTAAAAGACGGAATAATAAAAAACCCGCCCAATCTCCCTCTTCAAAATTACAATTTAAAAAAAGAAATTCAAAAGAAATTCAAAAAAAGAGTAGAAGTTGAAAACGATGCTTCCTGTGTTGCCTTAGCAGAATCAAAACTTGGATGTAAAAGAAATAATTTTATTATCTTAACATTAGGAACCGGAATCGGAGGGGGAATAATTATCAACAACGAACTTTACCTGGGACAAGGTTATGCAGGTGAATTCGGACATATCATCCTGAACAACGGGGAATATTTTGAAAACCTAGCAGCTTGGAAAAAAATCAAAAAAATAACAAAACAAAAACTTGGAAAAGAAACACTAATCCAAGATTTAATTAAAAGTAAAAACCCCAAAGCAAAAAAAATACTCAACGAAATAACAATGTACCTCGGGCAGGGAATCGCATCTCTTGCAAATGCTTTTGATCCAGAAATAGTCATCATCTCAGGAGGAGTAAGAGAAACAGGACTGCCCTTCCTCAACATGATAAAAAAACAAGCACAAAAATATAATAGTTTGCCTAAAAAAGTTCCAATTTCATGGACAAAATTAGACCACCCCGGAGTTTTAGGAGCAAGTCTGCTGGTTTAATAATGAAGATTTTTGCCTAACCAAAAAGTTTAAATATAATTGAGATTAAGTTAAATCATATGTTCCCCGGTATTGCTTCGGCAAGACCGGGTTTTTTTATAATGAAAAGAGTTATTCTATTTATTGATGGGAGCAATTTTTATTACGGACTCAAGTCTATTTATGGTAATTCTAAAGAATTATCTAATTTTAATTTTAAAAAACTAGGTAAAATTTTAGCAGAAGGCAGAGAATTACTAGAAATTTTTTATTATAATGCTCCCTTAGATTATACTAAAAGCCCAGAGAAATATGCTAAACAACAGAAATTTTTTGAAAAAATTAAAAGTACTGGGAAAGTAAAATTAATTTTAAGCAGACTTCAAAAAAGAAAAATTAAAGGAACAGAAAAATATTATTATGTTGTAAAAGGAGATGATATCCACATAGCAGCTGATATGATTAAGGGGGCTTACGAAAATCATTATGATATTGCTGTTCTTGTTTCAGGGGATGCAGACTTTATTCCTGCTGTGAGTATTGTGCAAGAAAAAGAGAAGAATGTAGAAAATATTTATTTTAAGAAAAGTTTATCTTGGCATCTAAAACAAAAATGTAATAAGTCTCTTAAACTAACAAGAAAAATTTTAGATAGATGTTTTGATGAGAGTTAAATTTAAAACCTATCCTTTCTTAATCTAATGATTACAAAAAGAGGAAAATGAAAACAATAAAACAAGTCATCGCACCAGTCAGAATTGATTTTGCAGGAGGAACTACTGACATAGAGCCATTTCCTTCAAAACATGGAGGAGCTGTCCTAAATGCCGCTATTGATCGATATGTAACTGGCAAATTAGTTGCAACAGATAAAAACATAAGCTTACAATATTCTGGAAACATTCCAACCTCATCAGGACTCGGAACCAGTGGAGTTATGAATCTTGTCTGGCTCGCCCTTATTTCCAAAACAAAAAACAAACTTGAATTAGCTGAAAAAGTTTACAAACTAGAACAGTCTCAAGACCTTGTCGGAGGAAAACAAGACCAGTATGCAGCAGCATTCGGCGGAATAAATCTCATGGAATTCCAAAACAGCAAGGTTAAAATAAAAAAACTCAATCTAAGCAAAAAAATAATAAACCAGCTGGAAAAAAACCTAGTCCTTGTTTACACAGGCACCCCGCATTTTTCTGGAGATGCAAATAAGTCAATGATTGACAATTTAAAAAAAGGAAAAAACACAAAAAACCTGCTCAAAATTAGAAGCATTGCCAAAGAAATGAAAACAGCCCTCCTAAAAAAAGACTTGGCAGGTTTTGCCGAACTAATGAACCAGGAAACACAAGAAAGAAAAAAATTGCATAAATCTATAATTACTCCAAGAACAGAAAAAATAATCAAACTAGGAAAAAATAATGGAGCAATTGCAGCAAAAGTCTGCGGCAGCGGCGGGGGCGGCAGCATATTATTTTTCGGAAATAAAGAAAAATTAAAAAGAAAATTTGGAAAAAAAGTAATTAACTTCAAATTTGATTTCCAAGGGCTGCGGTGGTTTTAATGAAAGTCAAAAGAAAACTTCTCCTCGAACCTACAGAAAACAAATGGGAAGCCCGGGCTGTCCTAAATCCGTGCGTAATAAAAGAAAAAAATGTCGAGCATCTAATCTATCGCGCTGTTGCCAAAAACTGGGTTTCCAGCTTAGGTTACGCCAGCATAATTAATAATAAAATAACAAGAGAAAGCGAACCCCTAATCTCACCAACAGAAGAATACGAAACAAAAGGAATAGAAGACCCCCGACTGACAAAAATTGACGACACTTATTACTTGTTGTATACTGCCTTCGACGGCAAAGACGCCCAAATTGCCTATGCAGTTTCAAAAGACTTGAGAAACTGGAAGAAAAAAGGAATAATCAGTCCTAAACTTTCTGTTACAAAAGCAAGAGAATTAGTCAAAATAAAAAAATACAGAGACAAATGGGGGCATCAGGAAATCTACGGTTCTGAAACTTGTTTATGGGACAAAGATGCCATTCTCTTCCCAGAAAAGATTAACGGAAATTTCATTATGCTCCATAGATTCCTGCCAGATATTCAGATTGTAAAATTCAAGGATTTTTCTGAATTAAAGAGCACAAGTTTTTGGGAAGATTATATTAAAAATTTGAGCGAAGCAGAAGACAAAGTTTCCCTATACCGAAGATATGACTGGGAAGCAGAACATATCGGCGCAGGTGCAGTTCCAATTAAAACCAAGCACGGATGGCTGTTAATCTACCACGGCGTAGAGATTATCAAAAAAAACTTTTTAACCACAGCTTACAATAATGCCCTCTACAAAATTGAAGGGTGCTTCCACAAACTGCGAAATAAACGACTCCCTATGGTATATCACGCAGGAGCTGCACTTCTTGATTTAAAAAATCCCGAAATAGAAATCTCTAGACTAAAAAGACCTCTCTTTTCCCCTAAGTTCGACTGGGAAAAACAAGGTGATGTAAATGATGTCGTATTTCCAGAAGGAGTCACCCTAGAAAAAGACAATCTGAAAATTTACTACGGCTGCGCCGACAAACGAATCGGCCTTGCTGAGGTTAGTTTTAAGGAGTTGATGAAAAATCTCATCTGACACGCTAAGCAGAAAATTAATAAACTACTAAACAATCTTTTAATTATGGAGTTCAATTATTATTCATTAGTTATTTATCCAAAAATAGAAAAGGAAAAGATAAATGCATTCAGAAAAAAATATGACCCTTTAATTAATACTATTGATTTCCATATTACACTTATTTTTCCAGTAAAAATTCCTACTGATATCAAGGAAGATGACCTTATTGAGCATATACAGAAGATTATTACTTTTTGGAAAAAGTTTGATATAAGTATTAAGGGATTGGAGTTATCCTGGGATAATTGGTTATTTTTGTTGCTAAAGAAAGGAAATTCAAAGATAATTCAATTACATGACAAATTATACTCTGGAAAAATGAATCCATTTTGGAGAAAGGATATAGAGTTTATTCCACATATTGCAATAGGTTCTTTCACAAAAGAAAAAAAAGGTTATGACTTACGTGACCCTAAAAAATTAGAATTGGATAGAGAAAAGTATGAACTTGCATTAGAAGAAGCTAAGAAGATAGATACAGGTTACTCATATAAGGTTGATAAGCTGTCTCTTGTAAAATTAAATTCGGGATTAAAAAATTGTAAATTAGTAAAAGATTTTCTATTAAAATAACTCGCTCTACCCACGTCGCCCACCATCCATCGCAAAATCCGCTCCTCACGTCGCTTTCCCATTTTGCTCCTAAAATTTATAATCAATTACAAATTTCCTATGTTCTATTCAGTATTTTACGACGCGAAAAGAGGGATTTACCATTACTAAAAGTGTGTGCGAAAATCGAAAGCCGACAAGGCGGAGATTTTCGTCGGAGTGAAGTTTGAACTTACTAGTTAAGTCCGTCCACAACCAACTAACCCCCACCCAAACTAACTTCTTCCAAAAACAACCTCGCAAGAAGATAAGAAACAGTTGACTCTGCCCCCTGATTAATATTAAGAGCATCACTTCCCAGCCCGTCATAACATCCCCCGCTGACTTCATCATATATCATCTGGTTCAAATGATTTTTCCCTAAAAACCAATTAAAAGAAAGCACAGCTTTTTTATGATATTCTTTATTTTTAGTAATAGAATAAGCAATCAAATACGTCTGCACCATAGAAGAAGCATCCACAGGCTGCTGGTCAAAAAAAGCTCGTTCCCCATTCCGATTATGCCACCCATTATGCCCAATAGGAGACAACTGGCCCTCAACAAAAACAATATCAGACAAAAAGTTCAAAGTTCTTTCAGCCACTTTCAAATATTTTTCATTCCCAGTAAGTTCATATGCAAAAAACAACGCCTCTGGAAGTTTAGAATTTGAATAAGCAAGAATCCCCTCAAACCAGTGCCAATCTTCTGCACTCTGAGTTTCATACAAATCAACTAAAAAATCAGCTAATTGTTTTATTTTCAAAATAATCTTAATATCCCGATATTTTTTATAATGATAAGACAAACCCAAAATAGAAAAAGCCTTGGCCCGCGGAGATTTCAAGCTATCAAAAATATCAAATGATTTTTCAAGAAGCTCCTTAGCTTTTTCTACAATCTCCGGACTATCACTTTTATTAATTGTATAACCTAGCGCCCAAACCGCCCGCCCAAACGAATCTTCACTATGCGAATCTAATTTTTCATTTTGATTATAAAAGTTATTCTGGAAACCCCCTCCCTCTTCTTGCGCAAATTCCATGAAATTCAGATAGATCTTAATCAAATCCAGGGATGCTTCAGACTTAAAAAGATTCTTATGCAGCACTGCCGTAATCAAAGCCCGTGAATTATCATCCACTGTATACCCGGATTTTTTGTCCGGAATAGTATTTTTCGCAAACTGAATGCACCCAAAATTATCAGTAAGATTCTTCAAATGCCTAAGCTTTATAGAAGGATATTTTTCAGTAGTATCATCTCTCAATCTAACTGCCTTATTAAAAATACTCAAATACCTCGTCGCAACATTTGACCAAATCATTGACCTGCTAAAAGAGTAAGAATTCCTTTCCAGTTGCTTTTTCAACTCAGAGTCCGAAAGTATTTTATCAATTGCTTCAACATATGAGTCCGGATTTTTAAATTCAACTAACATCCCCCTGTTCTTAGCTAAAACTTCTTCAGCATACAAACTCGGCGTAGAAACAACTGCCTTCCCGCACCCAAGTGCATACGAAAGCGTCCCGCTGACTATTTGATTTCTGTCCAAATTAGAACACACATAAATATCACTAGCCAAAAGATAATTTATAATTTCCTGCAAGGTTAAATATTTATTATAAAACTTCACATTAGATTTTAACCCAAGCTCCTCCACTCTCTTTATCAGCATGTTCCGATATTTTTCTCCCTCATTTTTCCTCACCACCGGATGCGTCTCCCCAATAATCAGATAAAGCAAGTTAGGATATTTTTTAACTAACTTCGGCAAAGATTCAATTACATATTCTATTCCTTTCCCCTCGCTCAACAAACCAAAAGAAGACAAAACTATTTTATTATCTAATTTTAATTTTTTCTTAAGAGGAGCAGAAGACTGAAAAGCCACACTCGGAACCCCATGCATCACAACATGAATTTTACTTTCATCAACCCCATAATCATTTTTCAATATTTCAATAGACTTTTTAGCCATCACAATAATCCCAGCAGATTTATCAGCAATAAATCTCACAATCTTTTTTCTAGTCTTATCAGGGTCAGGCAGAATACTATGGAAAGTCACAACCACTGGTTTTTCAATTGTCTCTAAAAAAGGAATAAGGTAATTCCCATACTCCCCCCCGAACATCCCGAACTCATGCTGGATACATACCAACTTAATATCCATCGACTTATTAATCTGTTTCGCCTTATTAATAAAATCTTCAATATCATCCTTATTAATCTGTATCGTAACTTTATCGCCATAATTGTAAAAACTCGTGTCCTCATTCAGGGCTATAATTTTTGATTTAAGTTTAGGATTAAACTTCCGATCCAGAGCAAAAGTAAGGTCTTTAGTAAATGTAGCAATACCGCACTCCTTCGGAGGAAAATTGCTAAGAAAATAGATTTTAGAATAATCCAAAGCATCAATATCCACCCCAACCTTTTCCTTCACCATATTTTAGCAACATTTCATGCATTTATAAATTCTCATCTTTTTTGTTTCACTTTAGAGGGGTGATTTTGGGTATTATGAGGTTTGTGCCCACAATGTGAACCCAGTTTTGTTCATTTATTAGGAGAATAAAAACCTGTTTAATTTTGAGAGTATATTTTACAACAACAATTAATTTAAACTATTACTTAGATCAAAATTAATGTCAAGAGTATCAAAATTAAATTTAGAAAATAATGCTGGAAAAGTCATTTATCTCCATCCTTCTTCTAAAAGGCAATTAAAGGGAAAAGCTTGGAGGACAACCCTGGAATTAAATGGGGAATGGGCAAGAAGAGCATTAGCCTTAGATTTTTCAAGAGTAAGTCAAGCATTTAGAGAAAGAGAATATGAAGAAAAAAATTTGGAGGATATTTAGATTGGCAGCTTTTTTCTCAAAACAATCAGGGGATTTATATCTTTGATCCCAAAGAAGGGGGATTAGCAAAAGGAATAATTCAGTTAGCCCGTGATTACAACGTGGATCCAAGAACAGAAAATATTGTTCTCTTTCATGATACCAACATAGATCTTAAAACACAACAAGATTTTTTAATAGAAAAAGTTGTGGAGTATATCCAGGCCATTAATGCATTAATGATTTATTGAAATTTAAATCCCGGCTCTTTCTTCTGTCAGATCCAAATAATGTTCTGCTAATTCATCTAAGAAACATAAAAGTTCTGATTTTCTTCCAGGCGTTATTTCCCTTTGTTCTTCTGCTCTCTTTAAATCTTGTAGATACTGTCTTGTCTTGCGCGAAAAAACTTTTGGGTCACTTAAATGGGGCATAACATCTGAAATAGCTAAATAATTGTCTAGTCCATCCATACTCCCTCTTTCTCCATCCGATGCAAACGCCAGCGCACTTCTTGCAGAAGCAATATATTTCATAACTTCTGGAAAAGGAGAAGGAACATCTGGGAGTGTCATTCCACTTATGCTCGTTAAAACTGCATCAAAAGCAAGACTTAACCTAAAATTAGTAGCAGTTTCCGCAAAACTATCATCGCACTCTGTTACCATGAAGTTGTTTAGTCCATCGCTTATTTAAATATTGTTGTAGTGAACAATTATTCAGAACTCTGAATTAAAGAATGCTCCTGCCGAACATCAAGCTATAGAAAGGAGTAAAAATAAAACTATCTTGTAACAACCATCTGTGGACTTGGTAGATTTGCTGTGTTCTGCTGAATTATTATTGGAGTTTTTTCTATAATTCTATTTCTAATAGTAATTTGGTAAAATAATCTTAATTCAATTACCCCTTTATTTATTTTTGCCTTAAACTGCCATTTAGGTATGATCCTAAGATGCATTCTCTGAATTCCTAAAAATTCAGAAGCATTAAAAACTTGAACCCCGGTAATAAATTTCTCTTTGTCTACATCAATAACCATGTTTTGAAATTCTAATGAAAAATCATACTCTCTATCTTTGACTTTAAAAAAAAGAATATCGTTTACATAATCATAATCCATTTCTCCTTCAGCTTCTAAAACTCTTTCTATATCGTTGGTATTTGCCATTCTTTTATAAAATAGAAAGTAACTATATTAATCTTTCTATCCTTAATATTTAGTATTATTTTAAGATTCTTATTTTTATATTCATAAAACACTGCATAGTTTTTATTATATTGAATACCTGCTAAAAATGGTTTTTCAGTTAATAAAACTTTCTTTAACTCTTCGCAAGTAAATATTTTCCCCTGTTTTTCACTTAATCTAAAGAAAGTATGCTCTGCACACTCTATCATTCCTTTAGTGTATTTTTTAATTGTTTTAAGGTAATCTTCTACTATCACCTTTTCTTCAATTTTAGTGTCATCGAGCATTGAACTTTAATATACATAGACTATAAAAAGGATTCTGATATTCATAACTGAAAGTGGTCAATGCCCCCGCCGAACCCACCTCATCCTGAAGCCATCAAAAGACATTTTTATTATGTCTTAGATCTTTGTAGAAGCTCGCTTTATAGAACAAATAGATTTAGGTGACCACAAAAATAAAATGTAGACACCTATTTTTTAAATTTTCTTTTTAAAATCCTATATTCCTTTATTAATAAATCTATTGTAGGTTTTAAATTATGTTTTCTTTCATATTCTTGCAAACTTCTATAATATTCGCTTACATTTTTCAGTTCAATGTTTACAGGAGGCATTTTATTATTTATTAGGATATTATTTAATAACAATCTCCCAACTCTTCCATTTCCATCTGCAAATGGATGTATATTTTCAAACTGATTATGAACTACTGCAGCAAGAATCAATGCAGGATATTTTTTCTTATTTTTATTGTACCACTTAATTAATTCTTTCAACAAGGAGACCACTCTTGATTGAGGTGCACCTACATGAACAATGTTCCCAAAACCATCCCTTACTGCAACTTCTTCTCCTTTTTTCCTAAAATTACCTGCAAAATTTTTTGAATTTTTAAAAACTATTCTATGGATTTCTAATATTAAATTCAAGGAAATATGCTCTCCTGTTTTTCTAATATAATTAATTGCTTCATCAACACCATATGCTTCTGCTATATCCTCCTTTGATTTTTCTGGCCATTTATCTTTTTCTAAGAGTTGTCTTACTTCTTGTGTAGTAAGCTCACTTCCTTCAATAGCATTTGTACTATATGTAAATAATTCAGAAAATTTTTCCCATTGTTTTTCAGATAAATGAAAAACTTTTAATTCTTCTTCTTTTTCTAAATCTTCAACAAATTCAATGATTCCTTTAGGAAGTTTAAATTTTAGGGGATCTTGAATTATTGTATACAAACCGATCTCTTCTAAAATCAGTTTCTCAGCTTTTTCTTTTCTTTCTTTTAAGGTAATATCATTTAAATCTATTCCAAGGTACTTACGAGTTTTATGGATTTTCCCGCCTTCTCGAAAAGAATGCGCCAGATAATATTTTATCTTTTTCCCTTGTTTTCTTTTTTCGACATACATATAAATATAATAGGTGTCTACATATTTAAATCTTTCTATTTTTGTCTACAAATATGCTTTAAGGTGAACGTAAAGAATCAGGTTCTATCCTTACCTTTGGACAAAAATGATACAATGCCCCCGCCGGGATTTGAACCCGGGTCTCTGCCGTGAAAGGGCAGTATCCTTGGCCACTAGACTACAGGGGCATACTATCAAATAATAAATTTCCCTTTTAAAACTTCCGAATAAAATAGAGCAGTGTCTCTGTCAACTAAAACCAGAAAATAACAAAACCCCTCTTAACCCAATATATCGTCACTAATTACTCCTAAAAAATAATACAAACAAATAAAAACCCTACATTTCTAAAAATATTATGGTAAAAGATTCCCCAAAGATCAGCGACTTAATTTTTAAGGAACTAATCAAAAGAGGGTATTCTCTCGAAGGCAACACACGAGTTTTCAATATCGCAGACTCCAAACTATGGTATCTAACCCCAGAACAAGCTCAGGCATTTCTTGACCTAGAAAATTCAGAAGATTATCAAAAAGATGTTATCCAAAAAGAAATAGATTTAATTAATCTGAGCATTGGAGAAATTCTTGAGAACATCAAGGACGATAAGATTAACATAATTGACCTTGGTTGCGGCGACGGAAAAAAAGCAGTCTTGTTCGTTGAAAAATTAAAAGGAAAAGTCAAAATTAGATATTGCCCAATTGACATAAGCGGCTACATGGTGGAAAAAGCATTAGGCCGAATTAAAAAAACAGATGTAGACGAAGTCGTAGAATTCCAATGGAACATCTCTGATTTCGAAAACATCGAAAACATTTCCGCATTATTAAGACAAGGAGAATACAAAAGAACTTTCACTTTATTATTAGGAAACACTCTTGGTAATTTCGAAATCAACGAACTCTTATACCAAATACGCAGCAGTATGCAAAATAGAGATTTCCTTTTAGTTGGAAACGGCCTCGACAACAGAAACGAAAAAGAAATTCTAAAAGCATATACAAATGAATTTTTAGATCATCTTTTAGTTAAAACATTGACACAAATTGGTTTGGAAAAAGACAACTTAAAATACGGAGCTCGATTCAAAAACTCCAGAGTAGAAATGTATTATACAATCAAAAACAATTGCAAAATTTCCTTTTTAGGAAAAACTGTTCATTTCAATGAAGGAGACCAAATAATAGTCGCAGTCTCGTACCGATATAACAAAGAGGATTTTGAAAGTTTCTTAAAGATCTATTTTGACAGCGTTATAACCTACACATCAGATGATGACTCTTACGCCCTCGCTCTCTGCAAAAAATAATCAAAATAAACCATGCCGGTCCAGTATTGCTCTATCTCTTAAAACTTCTTCTGGCTTAGGAGCATGACCAACATTTCTCCAACTAGGTGCATTAGGATTTCCAAAAAGTTTTCTTAAAGTTTGCCTTCCAAAAACTATTTTCCTAATATTATCCCTGTACTGTGTATCCCCTAACATGTCTTTTACAGTCTGGGTTATACCTTGTCCAGCATAAAATCTTAAAAAAACCCCATTTTCACACTGGACAAAATCATCAATCATTGCTTCATAAACTCCTTCTGCTGCTCTTTTTTTCATAGGAAGATAAAATTCTTCAAGAAATTCTCTTGACAACCTCGGAATCCACTTATCTATATTAATCACAAATTCCATTATCTCCCCCAACCCACTGTCCAATTCTACTAAAACCT
>CEPX01197881.1_pt1 | contig 12340 bp, 14 predicted proteins | sample 361361 | NCBI WGS metagenome assembly CEPX01 (sample SAMEA2619974, study PRJEB7988) | marine metagenome | biome: marine biome (ENVO:00000447); feature: mesopelagic zone (ENVO:00000213) & marine oxygen minimum zone (ENVO:01000065); material: "saline water (ENVO:00002010), including plankton... | reverse complement strand
GATTGCCATGTTGAAATAACAACATTCTTACTAATATCTCTTTCATGTCCCTGATATATCTTTTGACAATGTGTATCACAATCCCACCCATAATCTTCGAAATCTGTATACATCTGTTCAACAAGAGAGGTAGTAGGTACGATAATTAAACTTCTCGTCGCTAATAGGTTATAATAACGAATCAGGGTATATATGACAAGGGATTTGCCAGATGCCGTGGGAGAGAGGATTAATGTGCGGTTATTAGATAACGCATAGTGTATAGCTGCATATTGATAATCTCTAATCTCTAAAGGATTTCCTTTTGATTTAACTTTGAGAGATTTGACAAAGCCTTCAACATCTTCACGATTGATTTGACGAGTATTCTCTATTCCATCTTCTATGGTATACTTTATTTGTAATTTTTCTAAGAACTTTTTTAGATGAGGTAAGAGCCCCACATATATTTGCTTGGTTAATGGACTGAATAAACGAATCCTTCCATCCCAAATTCTTTTGCGTACTGTGGGAATAAATTTAAAGCCTGGAACTTCAAATTGAAAAAATGACGATAGTTCTGATGATTCGTGTGGTTCCAAATCAGATAAGATTAGATAAACTTCATTCTTTTTAGATATGTGCATTATATAATATACCGAGCTCGCTGTATGTTTTATATCATTCCAGCTTCAAACTTTTTCCATTCGATAGCATTTTTAATATCCCATCCACGATTATCAATAGACTTGATAACTCCTTCAATATATTTTATAATAGTTTCAAGACGACTAATCTTATATGATAATCCTATAATGTCATCATCAGCAGCAATATACATATGCAAATCATTTTTAAGAACTTTTAAATCAAATGGTTTTGCAGCATAAACCTTTGCATCTGCTTTACCACCATAATATTCCCATTTATCACGATATAGTTTTTGATATTCTCCCTTTGCTCTATAAAGTAAAAGTTCAAATCGAGATTTATATTCTAGATATTTTGGTTTTATTATTTGATTTTTGAAAGATTCTTGTTCCAATCGTTCATTATTTTCAATTATCAAATCTTTCTTTGTTTCTGTTTGCAGTTCTTCAAAGGTCATTATAAAGCAACAATTTCATAAAGTTTATAACTGAAATCAGCAGAAGCTGTTAAATATTCAACATCTGTTGCAGTTTGTGTAAAATCTAATGAAGTTAAAGAAGTAGGAAAAGCATCTTCAAATCGAACTTCTATAATAGGATTATTTTTATTACTAAGAATAGTAACAGTTATATCAGAATACATTCCTCTTGTAGATGTAGGCTGGGATGTTTTTCCAGTATCTACATATGCAGTACCTCTTGTAGGTACAGTTGTTATAGATTCCTCTGATCTAAATTTACTAAATTGCGACCTACTTTTAGGAAACCCAAGAGCAGTCATCCAATCATGCAATGATCTATAATTTTCCAAATATTCATCTACAATAAAAGTAACAGTTAAATTATCATAAGTCAAAGTATCACCCATTAAAGGTATTTCTCTATATGGAGTTTGAACTGTTGCTTCTCCAAGAGAAATTGCTGGAAGATTTACTGATACAGTAAAATATTCTACTTTAGGTAATTGATTTATAAGAAACTTAAATTGTGTCGGACTGACATAATCTAACTTTGTAGGTTGTCTATCTAATGTAGTAGATGTTGCCATATTACTATTTATATGAATGAAATACTTCTTCTATTATTGAAGAAGTGCCTTTTTTATAAGCAAGAAGTAAAGCCATTCTTATATATAATCCATTCTTCATTTGAATAAAATACTTAGCTCTATTATCATTATCAAACCATCTTGGTATTTCGTTGTTTCTTGGAAAAGGATGTAACACTATACAATTCTTATTCAAGTGCAATACATGGTCTTTTGTTAATTCATAATTTCCTGTACTGCCTCTTTCTCGTTGTACTCTTGTCATATAGAGAACATCAGATTCTTTTATATACGGAATCATGTCCTCATATGTTTCACAATAATTGCAAGTGTTGTTATATTTTTCAAGTACCTTACTTAAAGAATGAATAGTTCTACTGTTTCTTATATCTCCAGCAAAAGTTATATTCAATCCTTCTATAGTCTTTTTCTCTAGATATATTGTATAAAGATCTAGTAAAGTTTGTGTTGGATGTTCTCCACTTCCATCTCCAGCATTTATAATAGGGCATTGATTTAGTTCTGCAGCACGCCGGGCATCTCCAATATTTTTTGTTCTTAGAACTATTATGTCAGCATAACAAGCCATAGTTATTATAGTATCTTCTAAGTTTTCACCCTTTGATACACTACTATAATTTACATCATTAATAGAAATAACATTTCCACCAAGATTATACATGGCAGCTGCAAACGAAGATGATGTTCTAGTTGATGGTTCGTAAAAAAGATTTGCTAATATTTTATGATTTAAATGATTTCGAACCAACCAGGGAGCCCATTGTATTCTTTTGGCAGATTTAAATAAACTAAAAATTTCTTTTTTATTTAAATCATCTATAGATATTATATGTTTCATATGTTATACTAAAAAAACAAAAAAGTCAATACTCTTTTATAAATTACTAGTGAAAAAAGTACTTTCTTCCATTATTTCACAATTTGGACATATTCTTAATGGAGCATGAAAAAGATCCGTTAATAAAATATATGAATTACAATTTTTACAATATACTGATCTTTGTGTCATGTTTTAATTTAGTATCGTTTATTCATAAACCAAAGAATGATTGATATAAGAGTGATTGTAAGAGCTACATAAAATAATTCTATTTCGCTTTGAGTAAAGTAATTATCTGGAACACCCATAATTAGCATAATGATTCTCTGTCTTATTTAGGTAGAAATAAAAAAGGGAGAGCTCCGAAGAACTCTCCCTCTTTTTATCCGTATGTACCAAATAAAAATTGGTTACATCAGACGTTTTCAGACTCCGAATACCTTAATCGCAGTTACATTAAATTTAAAACTTTTACTCTCCTGTACCAAGCATTGGTATTCGCATCAAGAGAAGCATCAGTATTAATCGTGTCACCTGATGCAACTGCGTTAGCTGCCGCAAACGGATTACAAGCCATACCATATCTGGTTTTGAATCCGATTTTGGGTTGGAAGGTATTCTCACCAACGGCACGCACCATCTGTAACGGAACATAAGGACAATAAAACACGCCAGCATCATAAGGCGATGTGCCCTTATAACCAACAACATAGTACTGCTTTGCAGCAACATTTGCAGCATAAGGATCAACAAACACTTTAAACTTACCAGCAAGAACGCCGGCAAAAGTAGTGGATGTGTCATCGACATTCAGGTTTGTGCTGAGTGCCGGTGCGTAATCAAGAGCACCAGCCATACTGAGAGCAGAAGCTACGTCAGCGGAACAGATAACAATGTTACCCTTTCCCCTACGAGTCTGTTGCCCAACAGCATTTGCATCACGCTCAATGGAGAACAAAAGCCCCTTGAACTTCTCAACACTCCAACGTCCATTAGAGTCGGTATCCAGATCAAATACACCAGCCTGTGTTGTATTAATCTGAGAACCCTTGACAGCAGTAATATAGATAGACCGAATAACTTCACGGTTAATCTCTGCAAGAATTTCAGTACTCAGAATATTCGCAAGTTCTGTTTCTGCATCAAGACCATGAATTGCCTTCAAATCCTGCGCCAACTCCATAGTATACTCTGCTTTAAGCGCACGACTTTTAGCAGTCACAGTTGCTTTCTCAATTGAGAAAGACATTTCTGCAAAAGCATTAGTTGTCGTATCACCCAAAGTCTCACCCTGAGCAGTAGTCATCCCGCCAGGACTCAGATAAGTACCAGCAGAACTATCATTCAAAATTGCCGGATTACTACCCGTCATTGCAGACGAAGTAAGATCACCAGCAGCATCATCATTAGCTACACCACTATCAGGCTCGTTCACCAAAGCTTCTGCACCATCCATCGATGTGTAAGTAGACCTGATGCAAAAAATAAGTCCTGTCGGGCCTGTCATAGGCTGTACGCCGCAGACATCATAAGCAATCAAACTAGGCATTGCTCTGCGAACCAGGGAAATCAAAATTGGATCCCAAGTATCAAAATTGGAGCCCGCTGTGTTACTAGTAGGAGCAGCCTCAGAAAGAAAACTTCTATCTTCTTTCATTGCAGCTTCCTGATTTTCTAGGATTAGTGTCGTAACCGCTCTTTTATAAGGATCTTCGATCTTAGGAAGATCGGGATGATCGAGAACAGGAGACCACTTTTCCTGTAAATGTTCTGTGTGAAACATATGTCTCTCCTTTTTTTATTCCTTTAATTTATTACACCTTATACCGTGAGATAGCATTCATATAATTTTTCATGCTACCAGACGTTTCTACATTAGCAACGTCATTTGTTGTTTCATCTCCAGAAGAAGTTTCTCCATTAGAACTTACGCTAACTTTTGGAAAATAACTTTCTTTCAAAGTATTAAGTTTGTCTCGGAAAGATGCTTCATCCGAAAAATCAACATCCTTGACCAATTCCTTAAACTTTGCAATTTCAGTATCTGCCAAATCATCTGAAACTTCTGAGATAACCTGCTCACCTACCAATTGATTATTCAACTTCTTCATCTCAACACTCTTCTCAATCATTCCATTCAACTTATTCTCTAACTCTGTAATCTTTTCAGACTGTGCTTCCAAGATATTATACTTTTCGTTAGGAACGTCAATATAATGATCCTGAAACAACTGCTTGAGACCAGAAATGAAATCTTCTGCGATTTCACCCTTTAGTCCACGCTCGATTGCCAACTCATTCTCTTTAGTCCATTCCTCAACAACATAGTTGAGATAATTATCGACCTTTTCGACAATCTCTTCTGTTTTAGATTCAATTACCTGATCCAATGAAGCTTTATTTTCTGTTTCCATACGTTCGACTTCAGAACGTACCTTTGATTTAACTGCTGCTTCAAAAATTGTTGCAGCTTTCTTCTTAAAATCACCAGAAAGGTTATCTTCATCAGAAACCAAAGCATCAACATCTTCTTTAACATTAATATCTTTAATGCGCCTTTCCAATTGTTCTTTAGCTTCCTTATCATCCTTCTTTACTTCCTCTTCCTCCTCCTCTTCATCATCCTCAGACAATTTAGTGGAATAAGCAGAAAACATATCTCTAATTTCAGAAGCTTTCATCTTCTCAAACATTGCAAGATGGTCTGCCTTTGTCTTAGGTGCTTCCGTAAGCTCTTCACCATCATGCTCTGTATCGTCACCAGCTTTAAGCTTTTCGGGTTTATCAGGACTTCCGCCTGTCTTTTGTGCAGGGTCGCCCTTTACTTCTTTTGCGTTTTTAGTAGCTTCCCCACCAGGATTTTCATCACGCAAATCAACTACCTTATTTTTATCATTATCCTTTTTTACCTCTTCAAGTTCAGACATAACCTCTGCTTCCAATTCCTCAATAGATTTTTCTAATTCAGTTGTATTTGTGTCGGACATAGGAATCTCTCCTTTTATTAAATTATTTATAAATTATAGCATCTCTAGAAATTTTGCAAACTCAAGTGCTTCCATATTTGCTTTCCTTTGACGTTTTTTAACATCAAATTTTCTTTTCATCTGTGCTAATTCCGCTTCAATAAGGTTTCCATTGTCCCAAACCCACTCTTTGCCTTCCATAATACCTTCTACAAATGCATTAGGAGCAGATGGGTCTGCTACAATATCCGCTGCAGTAGCAAGATAAAAATCACCTCGTACATAACTAGCACCATTTTTGCTTTCTAAACTACCCATACCTCTAGAAGAAACTCCCAATTTAGCATCTTCATTTATAAGGTTTTTAACAATCTTACCCATTGGTGTTTCCATAATTTTGGCTTCACCAATAAAGTTTTTTCCGTCAGGGTATAAAGCAGTAATAATATGAGATACTCGTTCCAAGTTCACAGTTGGCCCATCAGGATGACCGAGCTCTCCAAACGCCCGCTTTTCTCTTATAAAATTCTTATTATATTTTATAACTTCTTTTTGCAACACCTCCATTGGATAAATACGCCCGTTACGATTCTTCACATCTGCCTGCATAAAAACGCCACGAATTTTATAACTCTTCTTGCCTTCTTTTTCTTCGGTAAGATATTCTACATTATCTACCGCTTCTGAAATTAGTTTAAGTGTGTTCATAGTCCAGAATGTCCTACTACTATTTCTTCTATATAAACAGCACCATCACTACCCGCTGTTTCATTTATTACCGAAAGACTGTAATTAGAACGAAGTGTTCCTGAAGTAAATGCAGCAGTTGCCGAAGAATCCGGTGCAATAGTAATCGTTGTATCTGATACAGCAGATACATTTACATTTGTTATAAGCGAGTTCCAAGCAGCAACACTACAATCTGTCATTGTAACCTGATCCCCAACTATAAAATTATGCCCAGGAAAAGCAACAGTAGTTAAGACAGCAGGGTCTGCAAGTGTTGCTGAAGCAATACTTGCTGATTTGGGTCGTTCATCCGGCACTATAATAACAGAAGTGCCTCCTTTTAAATATAGCCCATTAGATACACTAGACGAATTTGTTACTGCGGTTCCTTCATTGGACAATTTTATAAACAGATCTTGCCCTGCAAATTCGCTTACTCTTACAGAACTAAAATTACCAATAGGACCAAGACTAACAGCATGAGCAGCATCATCCCCAGTAGTTGCAGCTAATACAAGTCCTAATCTTTTTATTAATTTAAACGACATAATCTACTCCTAGATTGACAACAATTCTTTCTCGAAATATTGCATAAGATCTTTTGGTGGTACTTTAAATTTTTTCGCTGTATCTTGCATAGTTTTCTCAAAAGTATTTAGGAAATCTGAAGGTTTAGCATCCATTGTTTTAAAAACCTCATCTACAGCTTTCTTCATCTTAGGAGATAATTTTTTATACTCCCTAGATTTCTTATGTTCATCCTTTTCTATAGCAAAGGAATATATTTCGTTAAACTTCTGCATCTGTTTCTGTTTCTGTTGTACTTGCGACAAAATCTTTAGCAATTTCCATTCTTTTCTTTTCTAAAGTATCGCTTATCTTTGAAATCATAGTATCTCTAAATGCAGCTTCAGCATCTAAAGCCCTTCCGGTTTTTACAGCACTAACTATTTCTTTAGCACCCATTTATATTTACTCCTCTGATTTTTCTTTTGGTTCAGGCAAATTATCCAAATCATCAAATGCTGCTAACTGTGCTGGATCAATAACAGCACCCCCCTTATCCATTGGGTAACGAGTAATTCCATCACCCGCTGATGGCACATCTACTCCACCTTCATCTGGAGGTATACCAGCTTCTTTATCTATTTGTTTTTGCATATTATCAATGTCACCATCATTCATGCGTAATACATTTTTTAAAACCCATTTTTTACTAAAAAAAGTACCAATATAAGATTGTATTGAATCAAGCGTTTGAATTCTATCATTAAGAAGTTCTGCTTCTTTTAATGCAGCAAAATGCCCATCCTGTAAGAAATCATATTGAATATGTTCTTGCATTCTATCCCAATCTTCAAAAGTAATAATTCCTTTTAAAAAAAGTTGAGTTTTTAAAACATCTGTAAATAAAGGAGTAAACTTCTTACGCAGACGTTGTACAAACTTAGTAAATTTTAATTCGTCTCTTGTAATCTCTGTTGAGCGCCCAAGACTGAAAGTAGATTCTGCTTCCAAACGAGAAATAGGCACGTTAAGAGAACGATAAAGTTTCTTCTGGAAATATTGAATATCTTCAATCTCTCCCAAATTAGAACCACCAGCAAGAGTAGTAATCTCTGTTCCTCTACCTCCCTCACGGCGTGGAAGCCAAAAATCTTCCAACATAGACATTTGATTTCTATCATCTCTAATCTCACCAGTATTAGCATCATATACCAATTTATTACGATAACGATTCATCACATCTTTTAGATATTGTTCTGCTTTTATTTTTGGCAGATTACCAACATCAATGTAAAAGATTCTTCGTTCTGGTGCTCGAGAAATACGATAGATTACAACCGCATCTTCAATCATGCGTAACTGATTAACAGGTTTAATTGCTTTATGCAAATATGACAATACTCTTCCAGTATTGCCTTCAATAATACCAGAAGGCACATATGTAATAGCATCTGCTGCAATTTTTATTCCCTGATTAGTAACCCCCTGAGCTAATCCCTTATCATTATAAACATAATATTCTAATATATCTTTTACTAATTCTGTACCAGAAGCTCTATCATATTCTTTTTTTACTTCTCTTATTTTTTTAATTTTGACCGAATCAATCCACCTAAGCTCCGTAATACCTTTTCTGGTATTTTGCTTATCAATGACCTTATGATAAAACATTCGACCATCGACATACCAACGCCGAAAAATATCGTGACCCCGTTTATTAAAATCCAATAAACGTAGGACTTCATCAAACTCCCCTCTTATTTTCCTTTTAATACTTTCTGGATAATTTAATGTTTCTAAGACAATAGAAACAGCAGGTCCACGTTCATTTGAAACAATACCCTCATTGATAATGTCTTCGATTGCAGCATCACATTCGGGCTGTTGTGCAATATTACGATACCGGCGAATTAAATCTAATTCAGTTTTTTCTAGTCCATCTATATCTATAGATTGACCAAAAAATCCACCACCAGCAACATCTATTGCACCATCATCAGGAGTAGGAAGGGTGAAAGATTCACCCTCCCTATTGTCCTGTGTTTTTGTTCGTGTGATTTCAAATCCAAATAACTTTGCCATAATATGTAAAGCTCCTACTATATGCTATTTAGTAGGTATAATAAATTAGAAGTTTACGCCAGAAGCTTCAAAGCTTTGATATCTCCAAGTAACTTCGAATTCCTCAATAGCATTAGTAGTTTCGTGTGACAATTCAATAGCTGCTGTTGATGTTGGCCATGCACTCCTAAAAATATAACTTTTTAAAGGAGTATCATCACGGTCTAATTGTTCTACATATAAATCAGATTGATAATCAGCTGGATTAGGAACTCCAGTATTTAAAGCAAGGTCATTAATACCATTCAGCCATTTTTCTATAGATGTTCTAATTGCAAAACCAGTATCATTAATAAAAACTGTTGACCAAGTATCAGCAAATTCTCTATCACCAGCAATATAAATGCTTCTTCCCCTAAAAGGAACAGGAATCTCTCCTATAGTTTGAGCAGGAAGACTACTAGATTTACAAAGAAGTGAAGTTTTCAATAAATTCATTCCAATTGCAATTCCTGGTGGTTCTGTAATTGTCACTCTAAATTGGTTAGCACGAGCTCCACCACCAATTAAATTAGCTTTAAAATCGTCTATATTTGCCATGTTAGCTTATCCTCCTTACCATTTTCCAATTACTTCACTAAATTCTACACCAGTTCTTACAGCAACAAAATTTAGAGTAATGAAGTTAATCGAACGAGCAGGTTTAATGTAAATGTCTCCAATAAACTCATTACGGTCAATAACTGCTGAGGTATTGTTAGTGTTATCACATACAACTTGGAAATCATAAATACCCCTACGCCCCTGAACATCTCTCAAGAAAGGCTCTACCATTGACCTAAACTGCGCTCTCGTAAATTCATCGTTGAATTCAAAAAGCATAAATTTAGCAGCAGTAGCAATTGCCTTCTCAAGAACCAAGAACAATCTACGCACGTTAATACGATCAAATGCACTTGGTTTGGTCTGAGCAGTTTTATCACCAAACAAAACCACACCCAAGCCAGGAAAATTAGTTACAGGATTAACTCGCTTCATATACAACTGATCTCTTTCAGACCTTTTAGGGTTAAAAGCAAGTTTAATTGCACCTCGAACAAATCCACGATTCAATCCAGCAGGAGAAAACCAAGGATCTGCTACTTCATCTGCATGAGCACAAAGACCAGCAGTATCTCCACAAAGCGGAACATGACGATACACATCATTGTATTTGTCATACATATATTTGTAACCACTATCAAACACCATATATGAAGACGAAGGTATCAGATCAAATGCTTTTGTTACATTTTCTGTTTGTGTTATTGAAGAAGTAACCCCAACAACAGCTGAACGATATGGAGAACCAAATCCTACACAATCTTTTCTTGTTTGTACAAGATCTGTAATCATAGTAAGATGGGTATCCATCCCAGCAGCAGTATCAGCAACTCCACTAGTTGGTCCAGCAAGAACAAGATTTACATCCTCTGACTCTGTATCTTTGAACTTATCATAAGCAATACTAAGTTCACCATTGGTTACAGAATAATCATCCGTCCCACCTGTTAGTGAATCAATAGTAATAGGATATACGGAAGTATAAGCACTTGTCGTATCCGTTCCCCAGTTAGTACCACTACTAATATGATCAGTCCAATAGATGTACTTAGAACCTTTAAAAATAACATCTGGATAATAATTTGTACCACCCTGAGCACCTTTTGCAACTGAACATTTAGACACATGACCCCAAGTTTCGAGTATCGAAGGTCCACGTTGTCCAGCAACATCTGCATCATATCCAGTAATATCACCAGTTGTGTCATAAACAACAATGTGCATTTCATCACCAGTACCACGATTATTATCTGTAGCCCAATCAGATGTGCCAGGAGCGCCAGAAAAGAAATCATGATACTTCCAATACCGTCTAATAAACGAATTGTCAGCAATATCAGCTTTAAGACCAGCACCATTAGGATCATCTGCCAAACGAATTGTCAAAGTATTGGACGAAATTGCTGTAACTTCATATTTGTTTCCCTCATCACCAGTAAGATGTGTTACCGCAGTACCAGTTGTCGTAGACGAAAAGATAAGCAAATCTCCAACATTAACTCCATAAGTACCATTACTTGCATCATCAATATCAATTGTAGTATCACCAGCCGATGCAGCCCCATCAGTCAGATTATTACTTGCCAAATCCAGCATATATGAATTAGCATCAGCACAAATCTGAACACCAATCGAGTTACCCCAAGTACCAGCAGTACGAGCAGCCCACTCTCCATGAGAACCTTGTCCAGTAGAAAAGCTTGCTTCATAGTGATCATCATCTCTGATAAGAATACCACTATTTGCGCCAGCATTTAGAACAGCAGATTCACATCTAACAATTTTACAAGAATCTGAATAGGCAAGAAAATTAGCAGCAGTAAACCACCATTCAAAATTACTCCCATTAGGTTTACCATAAGTTTTAATTAAATCTTCTTCTGAACTAATATTAACAATTGAAGATACCGGACCCCTTTCGAACGGACCAGCAAGGGCTCCAATAGTAGTACGGACAGCAGGAATGATCGTAGTTAGATCGAGTTCTCTAACATGAACACCAGGAGAAACTAAGAATCCCATATTTCTACTCCTTTGTTATTAATATTTTTTACTAAAAATAGTATCAATGATTATTTATAAAAATCAACTTTCTAAAAAGAATCATTTATATATGCTAAACATATAAATATATTAGTGAATAAGCATTATACAAAGTATAAAGAAACTATAAAAAGAGTTGCTCGTAGAAACTATCAGCAAAGAATTATTATACTCAACGAGTTTCTAGCAGACAAATCTTGTAAACATTGTGGAGAAAGCGAGACTGTATGTTTAAAGTTTTATCCCCACAATAACTTAATTCGCAAGCTTTCAAAACGAGTTGGAACAAATCTTGAAAGTCGTAAGGAAGTAAATGAACTTATCGCAAACTCTATTATTGCTTGTTCTAATTGCTGGATAAAATTAGATAACGATTTAATAGAATTTATTTAATTACCAATCCGAACCATAATCTCTTACAATAGGAGCCCATCGAGTTCCATATTCATCAACCATAGTTCCGATATTTTCATCTTCTAATCCAGTAACAACAAACCCAAATGGAGACATATCTTGTTCTAATTGTTCTTGTTGTTCTTTTATCATAGTGGACCGCACATCAAGATTAGTTAATTCTTTAAAATATATTTGATCTGTTGTCCATGAAAACAAGAACAAACAAGCAACCAAATCATCTGTGCATCCCTCATCTGCCTCAAAAGAACGTCCCTTTACAATAAAGGTAGAAAGTTCATTGATTGTATCATAATCTTCTATAATAAGCTTACTATCTTCAATCATTTGTTTGAGATTAGAACATCCTATCTTCTTTACTGCTTTGGTAGTTCTCACTCCTAATTGAGCTCTGCCTCCAGAAAAACCACCACCAAGAATTTGTCCTGCTCGTCCTCTCATAGAAGCCATAATGAGATTATCATATTCCAAATCAAACTGTAAAGTGTTTGCAACCTGT
>CEPX01116017.1_pt1 | contig 12343 bp, 13 predicted proteins | sample 361361 | NCBI WGS metagenome assembly CEPX01 (sample SAMEA2619974, study PRJEB7988) | marine metagenome | biome: marine biome (ENVO:00000447); feature: mesopelagic zone (ENVO:00000213) & marine oxygen minimum zone (ENVO:01000065); material: "saline water (ENVO:00002010), including plankton... | reverse complement strand
ATGCTCCAATTAAACTTACAACTATAATTAATTTAAACCACTTTTGTCCTGATAATAACTCTTCTTTTGTAATTTTGGTAAGATAATTTCCAATAGGAATCCCGAGTAAGAGAACTAAAATTCCAATTAATAACTTTATTATTTCTTGCATAAATTATAATTATTATCTAACTTTATATATATTTTCTAAGAGAAAACATTTTAAAGTGAATTTTCTGTAATCTTACATGGATAAAGTAAATAGAGAATTACAAAAAAAACATCTTGATATCTTAGTAAAAAATAAAGGTTTTCAATTTACAGATTCCTTTTTTCCATATACTTCTGGACAAATAGGACCTTATTATGTTCAAAGTGAAGTAGTGATGAAAGATGCTCAAGATTATCAAGAAGCATGTTCAGATTTAACTGACAAAATTCATTATATATCTAATTTAGATAATATTATTATTTCTGGAGGGGAGAGTCGTGATTGGATATTTTCAAATATTGTTTCAATAAATTTAGACTTACCTCATGTAATGATCTACAAAGATGGAAGAACTATTGGTGTTGATATAAAAAACAAAAATGTAATTCATGTTGCAGACTTAAATAATGAAGGCTCTTCTCCAAGAGATTTATGGGTTCCTGCAATAGAAAAAGCTAAAGGAAGAATAAAAGATATATATTTTTATGTTGATCGTATGGAAGATGGAGTAAAAGTAATGAAAGATTTAGAATTAAATTCTAATTCTCTTGTTCCATTAGATAAATATGCCTGGAATTATTTAGAAGAAAAAAAAGTAATAACAAAAGAAATTTACAAAAACTTAAAAGAAAGAGGAGAAACTAAAGAATCTAGAAAAGAATGGGTAGAAAATATGTTAAGAAGTGAAAAAGGATTAGAAACTTTAGCCAATCTCCTTAGTAATAGAAATAGTTTTAATAAAGGAATAAAAATATTAGATAAAGGGTATCCTGATTTGAGTAAAGAACTTATTGAAAGATTAAAAAAAGAGTATGATCTTGATTTCTTAAAATGATAAATATAATAGAAAGAGACAGAAGTATAATTCCTGCATGTGATATAAATCTTGAAATTTTTGAAGAGATTGTTAAAGAAACAGCTGATATTCCTGGAGTTGGAGGATATAAAGTTGGTGTATCATTTTTAGATGTTGGTTTAAAAGAAGTTGCTGATATTGCAAGAGAATATACTGATAAACCAGTAATTTACGATCATCAAAAGGCAGGAACAGATATTCCAGATACAGCTGATAGATTTATGGATTCTATAATGAGATCAGGTATAAATGCAATAATTTTATTTCCTCAGGCAGGACCTATAACAGAATATGAATGGATAAAATCTGCACAAGATAGAAATTTAGGAGTAATTGTTGGTGGAGAAATGACTCATCCAAGATATTTAGATGGAGATTTTAAAAATACTACAAAGAAGAATTATACAGAAATTTTTAAAGAACTTGGAATAGATGAAGATATAACTGGATATGTAAGAAATTTTGCTCCAGAAGAGATGTATGGATTAGCAGCAAAAATGAAGGTAACTGATTTTGTTGTTCCTGGAAATAAACCAGATTATATAAAATATTACAAAAATGTTATAGAAATGAATGGTATTTCTAAATCTATACTTTATTCACCTGGATTAATTAAACAAGGTGGAAAAATTAGTGAAGGTGCAAAAGCTGCAGGAAAAAGATTTCATGGAATTGTTGGTAGAGGAATATATGAAGCAGAAAATATAAGACAAGCAGCAATTGACTTAACAAGTAAATTATAATTATTCACAAAAATTTAAAACTATTGTTTTTTATAATAATCTATGTACAAAAAATATTTAATAATTGCATCTAAATTAGATAAAGCCGGAATTAATATTACAACTCAACTTTCCCAATTTAGGAAAAATCCAGTAATTTCATCAATTGAAAAAGATGGAAGTAGTTTTGATTTCTATTTAATTGATAATGAGATAATTCATACAGAAAACTTGGATTTAGAAAAAATAAATCAATATGATTTTATTATCTTTGCCTCATGTCATAGATCTGAAAAAGGAGGAAAAACTCTATCAATTCATGCTCCAGGAAACTGGAGAGATGCAGAACTAGGTGGAATAAAAGGCAAAGTTTCTAAAACCTCTGCATTTTTTCAAAAACAAATATTTGAAAAATTAAATAAAAATTCTAAAAAATATCATCTTAAAGATTATAAATTAACACTAGAATGCACTCATCATGGACCACTAATTGATAAACCATGTATTTTTATTGAAATAGGTTCAACTGAAAATGAATGGAATGATAGAAAAGCTGGATTTATAATTGCAAAAACAATATCAGATATAATTAAGAAATTTAAAGAAAATCCTTATAATGAAATAGCAATAGGAATTGGAGGACCTCATTATTGTCCAAATTTTAATAAAATTCAACTAAATTCAAATATTGCTTTATCTCATATTATTCCAAGCTATACTCTTCCGATAACTGAAGAGATGATTAAAGAAGCAATTGAAAAAACAGATGAAGAAATTGATTTTGCTTTACTTGATTGGAAAGGTTTAGGAAAAGCAGAACATAGAGATAGAGTTGTTAGAATTTTAGAAAGACTATATATAAGACATAAAAAAACTAGCGATATTGACAAATAATATTATTTCTTTTTCCAAGCAACTATACCGATTACAATTAAATATATTAAAGACCCCAATCCTCCAGTCATAATGTCTAGTAATTGTAATAAACTTAACCATCCAGGATATTTTAATGATTCAAATATTTTAAAGTGAGAAATAATTAATAATATCTAGATTGCTATCCATCCAATAATTGGTATTAAATATAAAAATACCCATGCCCAATGGAATTTTTTTCCAAGCTGTAATCTCATTGCACTATTTGCAAAAGGAATCATGCAAGCCAAGATCTCTTATATTTTAGTTTTTTAGCAATAGTCATCCATGCAAAAGAATGATAAATATAAATTGCTAAACTAACAATTAAAAGAAACATTATTCCAATTCCAATAATAACTCCTAAAATTCCTCCTCCAATTGCTCCCTGAACTGATTCAGGTAAATTTACTGTAGTTAAATCATATGCCATATGCTACTATATTCAGTATTATTTATAAAACTTTAGAAAAACGCCTCGGGCAGGAATCGAACCTGCGCACCCCGAAGGGTCCAGATTAGCAATCTGGTGCAATACCATTATGCGACCGAGGCATGAAATTATAGGCAATTCTTAACTTATAAAACTTTTTAAGAAAAATAGCGGGAGAAGGATTTGAACCTACGACCTCCGGGTTATGGGCCCGACGAGCTAAACCAGACTGCTCTATCCCGCTATAAAATGTCAAGAAAAATTAAATTTATAAACATTGTGAATTTAGAAAATTAATGCTAACTCTAGGAATTGATGATGCAGGTAGAGGTCCGGTAATTGGTCCAATGGTTCTTGCAGGATGTTTAATGGATAAAAAAACAGAAACAGAATTAAAAAAATTAGGTGTAAAAGATAGTAAACAACTAACTCAAAAAAGAAGAGAATTCTTAGAAGAAAAAATTAAAAAGAAAGCAGAAACTTTTGAAGTTGTTCTTTCTCAACCAATGGAAATAGACGGAGAAAATCATAAAGGAGTTAATTTAAATGAATTAGAAGCAATAAAAGCAGCAGAAATAATAAATAAAATAAATAAAGGTTCTAGAAAAATAAAAGTTGTAATTGATTGTCCTTCACCTAGTTTAACTAAATGGCAGGATTTACTAAAAACAAAAATAGATAACTTATCAAATTTAGAAATTTCTTGTGAACATAAAGCTGATAGAAATCATGTCTCTGTTTCTGCTGCATCAATTCTCGCAAAAAATACAAGAGAAATAGAAATGTCTAAACTTAAGAAAAAATATGGAAAAGAAATTGGTTCTGGATATACATCTGATCCTACAACCTGTAAATTCTTAGAAAAACACGCAAAAAAACATAAAGATAAAGGAATTTTTAGAAAAACCTGGAGTACTTGGAGAAATGCTTGTGCAAAATTAACTCAAAAGAAGTTAAGTGATTTTTAATCCTAATCTTTAAAAACTTCTCAAACTCATTTTATACATGCCCCACATAAAAAAATTGGTGATATATGGATTTAAGAGTTTTGTAAAAAAAACAGAATTACCTTTTAATCAAGGGATTAATGTGATTCTTGGTCCTAATGGAAGTGGTAAATCCAATGTAACAGATGCATTATGTTTTGTTTTAGGACGTTTAAGTATAAAATCAATGAGAGCAGCAAAAGCAAAGAATTTAATATTTTTAGGAAGTAAAATAGCATCTCCTGCAAAAGAAGCATCAGTTGAAATAATATTTGATAATTCTGATAAAATATTTGTAAAAGATGAAAATGAGATATCAATAAAGAGAATTATCAAAAGAACAGGACAAAGTATCTATAAAATAAATAATGAAACAAAAACAAGACAAGAAGTTTTAGCTTTACTTGCTCATGCAGGAATAGATCCTAATGGATTTAATATAATCTTACAAGGAGAAATACAAAATTTTGTAAGAATGCAAGGTGAAGAGAGAAGAAAGATAATTGAGGAAGTATCAGGTATTTCAATTTATGAAATAAGAAAAGAAAAATCCTTAAAAGAATTAGATAAAACAGAAGAAAAATTAAAAGAAGTTTTAGCTATATTAAGAGAAAGAACTTCTCATCTAAATAATTTAGAAAGTGAAAGACAACAAGCATTAAAATACAAAAAATCTGAATATGAAATTAAAAGATATAAGGCAAGTATAATTAATCATGATTTAATTAAAAAGAAAAAAGAATCAGAAAAGATAAATTTAGATATATCTAAAAAAAATGAAGAAATTGAAAAAATAAGAAAAGCAACAACAAGTATTAGAACACTAATGGATAATTTTGAATTAAAAATTAATTCTATAAATTCAACAATTAAAAAATCAACAGGAATAGAACAAGAAAGATTAAATCAGGAAATAGCAAATATAAGAGCAGAACTTGCTGGATTAAGTGTTAATTTAGAAAATTATGAAAAAAAACTTTCTGAAAATAATAAACAAAAAGAAGAATTAGAAATATCAATAAGAGATAATGATTTAACAATAAAAGAACTAGAAAAAAAATCTCCAACAAAATTAACAAAACAAAAGGACATTGAATCTAAAAAACAAGAATTAGAAAAATTAGAAGAAGAAAGAAAGAAATTCTATATGGTTAAATCTGAATTAAAATCAATTAAAGAAAGAATTCAAGATAAAAAATCTGTATTTCAAAATTATAATAATGAATCTGATCTTCTTTTAAGACAAATAGATTCTATTTCAAGTGAATTATTTGATAAGAAAACAAATCAAGATATAGTAAATAAATTAAAAACAACACTTTTAGAAAAAAAAGAAAATATAGAAATAATAAATAAAAATCAAATTAAATTTGAAAAGATAATTCATACTAACCTTTATGAAATTAATAACCAGGATAAATTAAAAGAAAAGATTTCTAAGATGGATATTTGTCCACTTTGTAAAAGCAAAATAACAAAAGAACATATAAATTCAATAGATAGTGAAATAATTCCAAAGATAAATTCTCTAAGAGAGGAAATTAAAAACTCAAATAAAGAGTTAGTCAATATGTCTAAAAAAAGTGAAGAGTTAAAAAAGGATATAGATAAAATAAATCTAGAAATATTACAAAGAGAATCAGATTTAATTAAGATAACTAATATCAATGAAAAAAATGAACAAATTAAAACTCTTCAAGAAAAGATAGATAATACTAAAAAAGAAATTATAGAAATAGAAAAAAGAAGAAAATATTTAGATGAGAATTTTGATGAGAATTCAAATATAGAACATAAATATGAAACAGTTAGAGTTGAAATTCAAGAAATTTCTATGAGAAATAAAGAAAATGTTGATTCAGAGATATCTTTTAAACAAAGAGAACTTGATCGCTCTAAAATATCCTTAAAACAACTCTTAAGAGATGAAGAAGATTTAGATGAAGAAATTAATATTATTAAAGCTAATAAAGATGAAAAAGAAGATTTACTTGAAAATAAAAAAGAACAAGAAGAAACATTAAGTAGAAAATTCAAAAAACTAATTTCTGAAAGAGATTTATTAAATACAAGAATTAGAGAAAATGAATCAATTATTTTAACAAAACAAAATAATATTCATAATGTTGAGCAGGAAATAAATAACTTAAAAGTTGAAAAAGCAAGATTTGATGCAGAAATTGAGAATCTTGAAATTGAATTATCTGAATTTGAAAATATTGAAATAATAAAAGCAAGTAAAGAGGTACTTTTACAAAAACTAGAAAAAACTCAAAGTGTTCTATTAAAAATAGGTTCTGTTAATTTACGTTCTTTAGAAGTATATGATTCTATAAAGCAAGAATATGATTCAATAAAAGATAAAGTAGAAGTAATATCAAAAGAAAAAGAAGGAATTCATAAGATAATTCATGAAATTGATATAAAAAAGAAAAAAGCATTTCTTACAACATTAAATTCTTTAAATGAGACTTTCTCAAGAAACTTTTCAGAATTAAGTACAAAAGGCCATGTTTCATTAGAATTAGAAGATAAAAAAGATCCATTTGAAGGAGGAGTAAATATTCTTGTAAAAACAGGTCATGGAAAGTATTTTGATGTAAAATCCTTATCAGGTGGAGAACAAACTTTGGTTGCTTTATCACTTATCTTTTCAATTCAGGAATATAGGCCTTATTTCTTTTATATTCTTGATGAAATTGATGCTGCACTAGATAAAAGGAATTCTGAAAGATTAGGAGGTCTTTTAAAGAAATATATGAAGAAAGGACAATATATTGTAATAACTCATAATGATGAAATTATCACAAGTGCTACAAACCTATATGGAGTAAGCATGCATGATGGGATAAGTAAGACAATTAGTTTAAAGATCTAGAGAATAAGCTACATGATGAAGGTTTTCTTTATGATGATGAGTCTCTTCATATTTCCTCTGTTTTTTAAGGAGCTTGTCATCATTAGTTAATCCCGCTTTAACTGCATAGCCCAAGATATTCATATCTTCTATACTTATCATATCAATACCTTCCATACTTACCTTTTCTAGAACTTCGTCTACTTCTCCTTGCGTATATAATAAATCTTCTTCTAAGTATTTTATCATTTTATATAATAATTCCGCGAATTATGCATTTATAAGGTTTACTTATAAGTAATATCTAGACTTACGTCTATATAATAAAAAAATAAGAATAAAAAATAAAAAAAATAATTAATAATAGCTTTCCCCAAATTCTTCTGACTTTTCAGGTTTTTTTCCTATTAAAACAATTAATACAATTAGCAATACAATAAAGATTATTGCTAAGATAACTGTTAATATAACAACTGGGCTTGAAGTTCCTTTTCCATTAGCTGGAAAGTTAACTGTACTTACAACTCTGTCTCCAGAGAGTACATTAACATCAAATTCTTCATTTGAACTTGAGATAGAAACTGTTTTACTTGAACTAGCTGGAACAATAACAAGACTTTCACTTGTTGGAGTTACAACAGTATAAACCTTTAATTTGTTAGTTGGATTTAAAACAACTAAGTCATTACCAGATTTGATTGCTATTTGTGAAAATTCGTTTTCTATAACAACTTGCTTTATATCGCTCATTGTTAAGTCGTCATTTTCAACTTCTACTTCAATTGAATAGAATCCAGGTTCAACATTATATGGGATTTCAAAATAGAATCTTCCACTTACAGTGTCTTCATCATCTGAATCACACTTTCGATCCACAGGATCAAAGTCATCATCATCCACACATTCTAATTGAACTAAGTCGCCAAAGTAAGAAGTTTTTTCAAGACCTAATGTAGGAATCTTTGTAGTTACATACAAATCATCTAGATAGTTATAACCAGTATTCTTTAAAACAATATCAACTGAGATAGTTTCTCCAGCTTCAACTGTTTGTTTTGTCCTTATTGACATAACATCCACATTGTATGAAAGTCTTTGAATTCTTAAGTCAAATGTTTCCTCTGTTCTGTGATCACCATTATATAATCTTACAGAAAGAGTCATATCATCACTAACATCATCTTTCAATTCATAAGGAACTCTGATTTTCAAATCTAGCTTACGTTGCATTCCATCTTCTAGATCAAAAGGTCCAATTATTTCTTTAACATCTACTTTTTCGCCTTCAAGTTCTACTCTGAATTTAACATCTGATGCATCAACATTTGAAGTAAAAAATGCTTCAACATCTATTACTTCACCAGCAAGAACACTAACATCATCACTGCTAGCATCAATATCATCAACTGTTACTTGAAGATTAGTTGTAACTTCTGCTGCACTTATTGTAGTTACTAGAAATAAAACACTTACAATTGTTAAGAAAAAAACAATAGAGTTTTTTATATTCATTTCCATTTTTTATAATTTAATTGTTGAAATCAGGTTATGATTTCTACTGAAAGAATTTTATTCTTTCTGTAAAATATTTATATAAAAATCATTTATAAACTTTATGGTGACGACATGATATATTAATTTTAAAGTACTAAATGTAAGTAACAAATAGTGAAATATTTCGCTTATTGTTCTTGTCGTCGATAGATCTCTATTGATTTAATAGAATCTCCTATAGTATCAGGACTTTCATTAATTACAGTTATATCTATATCCTTAGGAAGGTTGGATATAAGCTTTTCTATATCAATATTAGGAGTTAACTTGTGATGTTTCTCTCCTTTTTCCCCATATTCAATCCCTGAAAAATGAATATGTATCTTTTTATAGTTTTTGAATTTTTTTAAGACTTCCTTAAAGTTATAATTTTTATATCTTGCAAGAATATGTGCAAAATCAATACAGAAACTTGTTTTTGTATCTTTTGCAAGTTTTTTTATTTCATCAATGCTTCCAAAGACATTTACTTTTCCTGTTGTTTCTGGTGCAAGTAATGGTGTGTACTTCTTTTGTTTTATTATTTTTTGAATATCAATAATTTCTCTTTTGATATTTTCATAAGTTTCATCCTTATCCATCTTTCCATAATATCCTGGATGAAATACTATTCTTTTTGCTCCAAGATATGTTCCAACTTCACAACATCTTAAAATTCTTTGCTTACTTTTCTCTATTTTGTCTTTATCTGTAGAATTAAGATTAATCCAGTATGGAGCGTGAATACTTAGTTGAATATTGAATTTTTTTGCAGCTTTTCCAATTTTTATTGCATCTTCTTTATTCTTAATATAAACTCCATAAGTAAATGCAATCTCACAAGCTTTTAATCCTAAATTGTGATACTTCTCTAAATTAGAAATTGCTTCTTTTGTAGGTCCAAGTCCTGCAGGTCCAAATTTTATTGACATGATTTTCAAAAAGAAATAAGAGATATAAATGTTTTTACTACATATTAATACCTAAATATTTTTATATTAATCTTTTATAATTTTTTCATGGAATTAGAAGATGAATTATTAGAAAAGGGATTTGAAAGTAATGGCCCTTTTGTTGTATCAAAATTATCAGAAGCTATAACCCATCAAGTAAATAAATATAAGCTAAATATTAAAGAGATTCATATTATAAGAGGTGAAGAAGCTAGAAAAGATATGGAAGAATATAAAGGACTATATATGATATATGTTAAAACAAAATCTAGATAGTCTTATCTAATTCCTCATTAATCTCTCCAATATTATCTATTATGTATTTATGTGCATTTTTTATCATTATATCTTGGAATTCTTCCTTTAATATTCCATGACATTTCTTTAAATCTACTTCAGGTGAACTAATATCTCCTATTGTTAGATAACAATCCATTGAAGTTCCTTCAAGTTTCATTTTATCAAGTGCCCCTGTTTTTATTTGTAAGACTTCAACATTAATTTTACATTTTCCATTTTCTTTTCCCTTTATATTATAAAGCCAGGTGGTGTCATCTGCATCATTTAAAAATTCAGTTTTAGTACATTTTTCTTGATGTGATTGAAAACAAGCAAGATCATCACAATCATATGAAAAGAAAAAAGTAAAATAAATTACACCTGAAAGTACAACTAACATTAAAATAATTAAAATCTTTTTTGCACCTTCTTCCATATTATAGAATAAAGAAAAAGTGTATTTAAAAGTTTTGAAAAAAAATAAAAAAAGGAATCTTATGATTCCTTAATTATAAACTTAATAATTGAATATTTGTATCAGTTGTTGCAAAGTTCTTAGCTGCAATTACATCAACACCTGCTTCTTCAGATGAAATAATAATCGGACTTGTAACAGTACCATCAATTACAATTGCTGAAGGTTTTTGATCTATTCTTCTTAAGGTATTACTTAGAGTTTTAACTGAAATTTTCTTAATTTCATCTAGATTACTGTTTAGAAGAATTGCTTTTCCTGTTCCTTCGTTTTTTGCTGAAAGTTCTTTAAGCTTTTCTTTATTTTCCTTAGTTAAATCTAATTTAGATTTAGGTTCAGAATTTCGTCCATTATATCTTTCCCTTGAAAAGAATTCTCCAACTGTTGCTCTCTTTCTTAGATTCATTAAAACTTCTTTACCTGTTAATTCTTCAACTTCTTTTCCATCAGGTGCAATTGCAATAAATTTTACTTTTGCATTGTCAACAACATTTTTTGCAATTAATTTTCCACCTCTATCTCCATCAACAAATAAAGTAAGGTCTTTATCTTTACTTAATTCTTTTATTGCATCTGGAAGTTTTGTTCCATTCATTGCAATACAATTATTGACTCCATTTCGCATTAAATTAATTACATCTGCTCTACCTTCAACAACAATTACCTCTTTTTGAGATAAATCTCCTGAAGGAAGTTTTTCTTTTCCATATTCTTGAATTCCTGCAATTTTTGCTGAATCCTTAATCTCATTAGAAATTTCTCTTGAATCTGTTGAACCTTTGATATTTAACATTAGTTTTTTTGCTCTTTCAATAATGTAATCTCTTTTGCTTCCTCTTACATCTTCTATTCTTTCTATTTCTATTTGAGCATCACTTGGTCCTACTCTTTCAATTGTTTCTATTGCAGCAGCAATTAGAGTTGTTTCTGACTGATCAAGAGCTGTTGGAACTTTAATTATTCCTGTTGTTCTTTTGTCATTTCTTTCTAAATCTACTTCAATTCTGCCTATTTTCCCTTCTTTTTGCAGTTCTCTCATTTCTAGATCATTTCCAAGTAATCCTTCTGTTTGTCCAAAGATTGCTCCAATTACATCGGGCTTTTCTAAGGCTCCTTCTGCAGTAAAACTTGCATGTATCATGTATTTTATTGATACAGGACTTACTTTTGCCATTGTTTTTCTTGTCTCCTATTTAATTAATTAAAATCTTATGATTTCCAGAAAAATACCTAACTACTTTTGTTAGTTTCACTTATAATATTAACAAATGTGAATGTGAATGTGATAATAATCTAAATAATAGATATTTCTCTAATACTTAATCTAAAATAAGTGGGTTTTTAAATTTTTTGGGTTGGATTATTATAATTAAAAGAAAGTATTTCGATTAGCGTTCTCTCTAGAGAGATAAATAATTATAACTTAAATATCATTGTAGTTTACGAGGATTTAATGAACAAATGAAATTATATTAATATTATGAAATAATTTGTAGATTATTTATATATTGTATTTTTCTAATGCAGCTTGAAAATCATCCGCTTTTTCATTTTCAGTAGCATAAATACTAGCTTTTCTTCTTAAACTTATATTTTTCATAATATTATAGGTAAATCCATAATCTTTACAAGTTCTTTCAACAGTTTTATATGTCCCTTGCTCTATTGCAGAAATTGCTCTTGCAGCAATTCCTGCTCCAATCCCACAAACTAATAATGTAGAATCAAGAATAGAATTTACTTTTCCATCAGCCAATGCCATTCCAACTTCTCCTGCTGCTACAGTATACAACACAGGAATAAGTCTATTTGTAGAAGCAATTTTAGCATGCTTAATGATTTTTTCTAATACCATTTTATTTATAATGTCAAATTTATTCTTTATAAACTTTCCTGTTATGTTACTACTCTAAAAAAAATACACAATTAATAATCTCCTGATTATTTATTTAGTAGTTTTCCTTAATAAGATAAGTCTATTTTTAGAGGTAGATTATTTAACCTCCCTTTAAAAATAATCAAAGTTCATTCTTCTCTTTTGATTCTTACTTCCAAAATGTCTTCCCAATTCTAAATTTAGTAAGCCTTTTTAAATCATTAACATTACTTTATTCTATGAAAATCAGACAGCCAATTGTAACAGT
>CEPX01087321.1_pt1 | contig 12346 bp, 12 predicted proteins | sample 361361 | NCBI WGS metagenome assembly CEPX01 (sample SAMEA2619974, study PRJEB7988) | marine metagenome | biome: marine biome (ENVO:00000447); feature: mesopelagic zone (ENVO:00000213) & marine oxygen minimum zone (ENVO:01000065); material: "saline water (ENVO:00002010), including plankton... | reverse complement strand
CATTAATATCAATAATGCCGTATTTGTTTACTTCCTTTTTATCAACTCGCTCTGCTGCGATTACTGGAGCAAGATTCTGTTCATACACATCCATAAGTTGTTTTAAGGCAGGGGATTTTCCAACCACAATATCATCGCCAAACAAAACTGCCACTGGCTCATCTTTTCCAACTAAATTAATTGCCTGCAGAATCGCATGTCCATCTCCTAAAGGGGTTTGCTGGCGCACATAATAGAATTTTGCCATGTTAGAAATTCGGTCTATTTCCTCTAGTTCTGATTTTTTCTTTTTTTGCTTTAGGCGGTATTCTAGTTCAAAGTTGCGGTCAAAGTGATCTTCTATTGCGCGTTTGTTTTGGCCTGTAACTAGAATGATTTCCGTGATGCCGGATTCAACTGCTTCTTCCACAATATATTGGATAACTGGCTTATCAACTAAAGTAAGCATTTCCTTTGGCTGTGCTTTTGTTGCAGGCAAAAAACGCGTGCCAAATCCTGCTACTGGAATAATTACTTTTTTGATGGTTTGTTTAGACATATATGTATTATACCTTAATTAGTAATGTAATGAAAATAGCTTATTTACATTATTTTGTAAACTAGACAAACATTGCTTTTTTGGTCATATTTAGTTATTCTTGGCTTGTTAGGAGAGGTGCCAGAGTGGTCGAATGGGACAGTTTCGAAAACTGTTGAGCCTTCACGGGTTCCGTGGGTTCGAATCCCACCCTCTCCGCCATAATATATATGAAGATTCAAGAAAAAACTAATTTATCTGAACATACCTCAATTAAATTGGGTGGTAATGCGAAACATTTTGTAATCTGTTCATCTGTTGATGAAATACAGGAAGCTTTAGAATACGCAAAAGAGAATAATTTTAAGACATGTATTTTAGCAGGAGGAAGCAATACTATTTTTCCAGATATTGGGTTTGATGGATTGGTAATTAAGATGGATTTGCGCGGAGTGTCATTTGAGAGTGATATGGTCACAGCAGCTGCTGGGGAGAACTGGGATGATTTAGTTGAGGAATGTGTCAAAAAAGGATTAGCTGGCATAGAGGCGCTTTCTGGAATCCCTGGATCTGTTGGAGCGACCCCAATACAAAATGTTGGGGCATATGGCCAGGAAGTAAGTGATGTCATTATTAACGTTCGCGCAATTGACAGGGAAACTCTAAAAGAAGTTGAGTTTAAGAACCGCGAGTGTGAGTTTGGGTATCGCACAAGCAGATTCAAAACCAAGGATAAAGATAAATATATTATTACAGAGGTTCAATATCAACTTAAGAAAGATGCAAACCCAAAGATTGAGTATGATCAGCTAAAGCAAAAGCTAGAAGAATTATTTGGAGCTAGCGACGCAGACCTTAACCAAGTTCGCGAGGCAGTACTTGAGTTGCGTAAGGGAAAATCAATGCTTATTGATCCAAAAGACCCAAATACCCAGTCAGCTGGATCATTTTTTACAAATCCAATACTTTCAAAAGAAGAATTTAACCAGCTTCAAGAGAAAGTTGATGAGAACATCCCGTCATTTCCAGATGGCGACAACATAAAAGTTCCAGCCGCGTGGCTGGTAGAGCAAGCAGGATTTAAAAAGGGCCACACGCACAAAGGCGCTGCAACATCTGAAAATCACTCCCTTGCTTTGGTTAACCGCGGGGGCACTACCAGCGATATTCTTGAATTAGCAGAGAAAATTCAAAAATCAATCAAGGAAAAATTCAACATTGATCTTGAGATAGAGCCCAATATAGTGTAAAATAAAGGCAATATGAATGTATTGCGTATTATCGGCCTTGTTTTAATTTTTCCAATTATTTTAATTTCGTTTTTTGTTTTGATGACGGGCGCGAGTATGCGTCCTTTTTTGCATGAGCAAACCTATAAGCAGGTGATGGAGGATAATGATTTGTATACTTACGCAAAAGCTGAAATAAGTAGAATGGATGATGAGTTTATGCAAGGAATGTTTGAAAATGAAAGCGCTGAAGATACAATTAGCCGTTTTTTAAAAGATGCTTTAGCATTTGCGCGAGGCGAGACGCGCGATCTTGAATTAAATGTGTTTATAGGTGCGGAGGAACAAAAGTTTTTTGATATGTTTGAACAACAGGCAGAAAGAATTCCAGTGTGTGTAGCAGGTCAAAGCATGTATTCATATGGAGAGCCAACATGCAGGCCTTCTAATATGTCAATACAGGAGTTTTTAGGGGAGGCAATGGGAGAGCAAGGCATGCCAATTCCAAAGAACGGCAAAATCAATCTTGTACAGATGTTTGATAAGGATAATTTTGCTCTAGAGGTACAGCAATATATACAAACTAGCCACAAGGTATTTTATGCGGCTTTTGCAGGACTGATTGTTTTGTTGATTGCGTCTTTTTTCCTTAAACGAAGATCATTGTCAGGATGGTTTAGGTATATTAGCGCTCCTTTGATTATTGTTGGACTGCTTGGAATTGCGGCTAGCATAGCTGCGCGCAAAGTAGGGCTGTCCCAGATTCCTGAATTTGAAGGAAGGGTTTTTGCTCGCGACGCGATTATGGATTTAGCAGGTGTTCTATTGGGCAATCTGATATTATATGGAGGATTGTTGTTTGGGATTGGAATTGTTCTGATTGTGCTGTCTTTTGTATTTAAAGGTAAAAGGTAGTTTATATAAAAAAAGGTGAAAATATACAAGTTTAGTTAAGCTTGCTTTTTTTATTAACATATGTTAAGTTAGGTATATAACTTAACAAAATCACTATTTTTTATGGAAGATAAGCGATTTTTTAGCACAACAGAAGCAGCAAAAATACTAGGTATTAGCCGAGTAGCTGTTTTTAATAGAATAAAAAATGGCAAGATTAAAGCTGAAAAGATTGGCAGAAACTATATGATTCCTAAGGAAAATTTAGGTATTGTTTTTAATGAAGTTTTGTCAGAGAAATTAAAAGAAGAAATTAATCAAGGGGTTGAAAAAGTCGTAAAACAATACGGCGAAGTTTTATTGCGTCTTGGCAATGAATAATATTTATGATTCAACCAATCTCAATTGAACGTATTAGGCAGTTGTCGCATAGTTTGGCACGTCAAGCTATGGAGTGGGATGAGCCCATTCCAGAATTTGATACGCGTTTTCCAAATAAACTTGAGAGCTGTGTTGCTGTTCCTTTTCAGAGGTTTAATAACCAAGATGCATACCCTGGTCTTATTCCAAAGGCAGGTATCTTATTTTATCTATTAATAAAGAATCATCCATTTCAGAATGGCAATAAGCGCATTGCAGTTACTACTCTTTTAATTTTTTTATACTTAAATGATAAGTGGATTGATGCTGGAACAACAGAATTATATAATTTTGCAGTTTGGGTTGCGCAGAGCCCCCCAGAATTAAAAAATACCACAGTTCTCGCTGTGGAGGAGTTTATTGAGAAACATATTTCAAATTTTGAGCATTAAGAAGCTCCAGAAGAAGTTCCATATTATCAGCAAAGAAGCATTACAATTCCTTTGGCAGAAGAACTCTTGGTTCGTGATAATGGTGGTGGAATTATTTATCTAGAAAGAGCTGATGAACTTCCTTTGCCTCCTGTTACAGCAGATGATTCAGCAGAAATTAAAGGAGCTCCAGCTCCGACAGCGGAAATTGAAGCAGGTGAAATGGAGGATTTTCCTATTATAGAATAAGATGCTGTTATCGTGATCGGAATAATAAAAAAAGGGCTGCGTCTAGGTTTAATTACCTATTATGACGCAGACCCTTGTACTAAGAGTGAATGTTTCTACCTCCTTTTCTCCAACAATCTGCGCGCTTTCCACCCAATGTCTCGGCGGAACTGCTTGCGAGTAAATTTAAAAGCATCAGCAGCAGCAGTGGCTTTATCAAGTGCAGTTGGAAGGTCATCCTCAAGAGCTGTCATGCCTGCAATACGACCTCCGTTGGTCACAAGTCGACCTTTTTTGCGCGCTATCCCAGATGGATAGATATTGTCACAGATATCCTCTGCCTTACCGATGTCAGAAATTTGACGTCCAATTACCGGCGTGTCTGGATAGTTTTCCGAAGCCACCACCACGCACGCGGCTGATTCGCCAGTTGTTTTTACTGTCAGATTGTCGAGAGTTCTATTCCATGTGGCAATGAGGATTTCGGCAAAGTTCTCAACCAATGGAAGCACAACTTGCGCTTCCGGATCGCCGGGCCTACAGTTAAATTCGACAACTCTAGCTATTGGGCCATTTTTGGTGATCATGCCGCCGATATACAAGCATCCAGTATAAGGAATCCCTTCCTTCTCGAGACCGCGAAGAAAGCGTAGCGCGATTTGCTCGTGCACTGCCTTTTGAACTTGGGGTGTCACAATAGGCGCTGGCGCATAAGCGCCCATACCACCGGTCATGGGTCCTTGGTCACCTTCGTATAGATGCTTATGGTCTTGCGAAGCAGGAAGGTAGACCTCATTTTTACCGTCAGTAAATAAGGTGATTGAGGCCTCTTCTCCCTCCAAGAATTCCATAACCAAAAAGGTTGTTGGTATGTTATTCTTTGCCGCAAGTTCAGATATCTTGCTCACAGCAAAATTAGCATCACCTTCAGAAAAGCAGACAAATGAGCCTTTGCCTTCGGCAAGGTAGGGATACTTTATAACAATTGGGAATCCACGACCACGGACAAATTCGAGTGTATTGCTTTCGCTCCTGAAAACACAGAACCATCCTGTTGGAACTCCGTATTTTTCGCAGCGGCGAAGGGCCCATATTTTATTTGTTTCAGCTCGTGTTGCGGCTTGTGACGGCCCTACAAGCGGCAGACCTAGTTTCCAAAACAAGTTTGCAATACCAGCTGCCAAAGGCGCTTCCGGACCTGGAAAAGTCAGATGTACGCGGTTTGCTTTGGCAAAATCAGCAAGACCGTTAATATCAAGCTTGTTAATGCCAATGAGTTCAACCTTTTTAAACCTTTCCAGTAGTACGCTAGTGCCTGCGACATAGATTTTTCCGACGCGCGGACTTCTCCCCAATGCATCCGCAATTGCGGCTTCGCGTCCTCCGTCGCCAACAATCAGAAAATCAACCACATCTTGATCTATGAGAGCTCTCATGAGAACCTCCTGCTATAGGGTTAGGTGCCTATTGTCCTTCTGGAATGGTTAATACAAGATCACCTCGTACGATAATGCGGTTCTGTGCGAAACAACGTAAATTGCCTGAAGATTAGTGCCTCCGCCAGAAGCGAGCGCACCCATTAAATATTCTTGTAAAGGTGCCATCCTTTTCTCTCCTGTTTATAGGTTTATATTCAAAATATTCCAAAACTGAAGTTTTACATTAACACAATTGATATATTTTGCAATTTATTGAAGTATGTTACTCAGTTTTTCTTGTAATACTTCGTCAGAGAATTTTTCCTTTGCAAAATTGTAATTATTTTTACCTAATTCAGCCATCCACTCTGGCTTGCGGCTAAGATTGATGATTGCCTGCGAAAGCATGTCCGCGTTAATTTCTTTAATCAAAACTCCATTATTATTTTGTTGGATAAACTCGTGGTTGCTTAAAGTATTTGTCGCGATAACTGGCTTTGCAAAAGCCATTGCCTGAATTAAGGAAAGCGGAGCAGATTGATTTACTGTATTTAGCAATACATATACATCGCAGGATTTAGTCCATGTATTATTTTTTGATGGAATGATTTGAATAATATTTTTTATTCCCAATTGCTGGCTAGACCATTCAATCGCGTGCTTATTGCTAATATCCCCAGCAATTATTAGCTTGATATTTCCAAGAATTTCATTGGCAAGCAGAACTCCGCGCAAAAGACTTCCCAAACTTTCGTCTACAGCAATTGATCCATCGCACGCAAGTGTTAAATATTCTTCATTTGGTTTTTTAGGAGCCATAAAATCGCACACAGGATACAAGTATGTAAGCTTATTGCTCGCGATTCCAAGTTTAAGATAATATGCTTCTGCTTTTTGGTTTGGAATAATTATTTTTTGCGCGATTGAGCTCATCAGCTTAAGTAACCTCTGCACTAAAGTATTGTGTTCAGCATTATTACTTAGCCAGATAACGCGATATCCAATAATGCGCGCACACATTGTTAAAGCAAGCTGTGATAAAGTGCCTATCAATATAATTGATCTTTTATTTGCTTGTTTTGGAAATTGCCCAAGCAAAGCTTGCACCCACTCATCATGTGTTGTTCCTATCACTTTAAGCTTCATACTTTCATTAAGCTTAATCTATGGCGCAACATCCATATTACAATTCCATATATAATTATTCCAAGTATAATAAGAATTCCAAGTCCAGTATTTGAGAATATATATAATGCTAAGCCCATTAAAATGCTTGCAAATAATATTGTGATAAATCCTTTCATTGATAAGGTAAATTGAGATTGTTTTTTTACTTTTATAAATGCTGCCAATGCAATCAAAAGCTCCGCAATTACAGTGACGACCGCGGCTGCGTAATATGTATAGGTTGGAATAAAGATGATATATAGAATTATGGCTAAGACTGCGGCAAATCCATAATATTTAATCATATGCTTTTGCTGGTTTACTGCCACAATCGCGTGCGTAAACAAACTGCCTAAAAAGATAATTCCAGCAGCTATAATCAAGATTTGCAAAACAATTGCGGAATCTTCATATCCAGAGCCAGCAATAAGGGTCATTATAGGTTTTGCCAGAATTAAAGTGCCAATCACCATTGGTATTGTTACAAGAGCAAGAGCGTCCCATGCCTTTTGTATGAATTTATTAAATTCTTCTTTGTTGTTTTCCGCGTATGTGCGAGCTAAATGGGGCAATATCAATCCCATAAATAAAATAGGAAGCGTAATTAAGACCTCAAGTATCTTGTAAGCTGCTCCATAGATTCCAACATCAGCATAAGGCCTTGTTAAAGAGAGGATTATTGCATCACCTTTGAAGTATATTGTTGTGAAGATCACAGATAAGGCAATAGGCCATGTCTTGGTCATTATGCGTTTCCAAATTTCAAAGTCAATAATCAATTGTAGTTTAATGGCTCTACTTGTGAACCTCAACAGCATCCAAAATTGCGCCAAAGAACTAGCTACAATGGTTAGCATTATTTCTGTAAAAGAAAATTTAAATTGAATCGCCACAATGGTCGTCAACAGCAAAATAATGCGTCCTACAAGTTCTGCAAACGCAACTTTGCCAGCTTGCAATTCTTTTTGAAAGTAACTAGCCAACACTTGGAATAAAGAATAAGTGAAAAATAGTACAGATGAAATCAAGATTGCGTCTTTAACTGTTTGTTCATATGGAAACGCGAGCAGAATCAACGGAAGTAAAAGTACAAGAATCACGTTCACGATCAAGCGCAAAGTAAATATCGCAGATAACGTCCTAGACACATCTGTCTTTGGAAGTGAGATATCTTGTGTAGTAGTTAAATTCAACCCAAAATCAACAAACGTACCAAACAAAAGTATAAACGCAAGCACTGTTGTGTATCTACCATAATCATCAGGAGACAGATATCTAAGTAATAATGCGATTACTAAAACACCCAAAGCAGTTGAAAGCACCTTTCCTATTGCAAGGTATATAGTGTTTTTAGCTATGTTTTTAGTCAATGACATGTTTACACCATAGCAAATCCTTGACTTTTGTCACGACCTATGCTATACTTATAGCAGGTAAGTTTCCTACCAGACACTTCTGACCCCCAGAAGTGTCTTTTTATATATTCAGACTCATGATCTGAATATAGGTAGTAAACACCAATCATCAAAGAGCCAATATGGCTAAAAACAAACAAAAATAAAAAGATGATCATAATGCCCCATAATTTTCTTGGGGACAGAATTTTGTTCTTTATACAAATAAAAATTCCAGCATACGCTGGACTGGCGTCTCTTACTCTCGAGCTAAGAGATGCTTATCATAACTAATATCTAAATATATGTTATGCCAACAACAAGCAGTAGTATATCTACGACAAATAATACATCATAGAGAATAAGATGTATAAATGCGCTCTCCATAGGGGAGCGCATTTTAATATATAAAATTTTGAACAATCCGCGACCTATACTATACTCATTAGGTATGAACATGCATAAAGATACACAACAAAGGTTTGATATAAATTTAAGCGAAATAGTCCCAGAATACGAGTCAAAAAATCCTCTGGTGCGATGGTTATTTAACAAGAGGCTTAGCATAGCACTTAATTTGCTTTCAGATATAGATGCGCGAACTATTGCTGACATTGGATGCGGAGATGGATCGTTGTTACGCTTGATAAACTCCAGTGATTTGAATGTTGATGAATTGTGGGGTGTGGATCTTAACCCAGGGATTCTTGCGTTAAAGCGCGACATGCCTAATGCGCAATTTGCCATAGATAATCTTTTTAATATGCGTTTTGATTCTAATAGGTTTGATGCAGTTACCTGTTTAGATACACTTGAGCATATGCAAAATATATCAAAGGCAGTGCAAGAGTTAAAACGTATTTTAAAGAATAACGCCTATTTAATTACCAGTGAGCCTGTAGAGTCGGCACTTTATAGGAGTTTGAGGTTTGTGCTTAAGGGAACCTACTCGCAAGAATCAGGGCCTTCTGCTGGTGCGCACTATCATAATGCGCGAGAAGTAGATCAAGCACTCACGAAAGTTGGTTTTATTAGGGAGCGCTTGGTTCGAGTTCCGCTGCATACTCCTTTTGATCTTTTTTGGATAGCACGTTACCTAATTCATTAATAGCAAAAATTATTACTATTTCGTTTTCATACACTTTGGAAAATTGATTTTTTTGATTCTCAAGCACTTTAAAAAGCCATTGTTCTGGATTATTTTCTAAAAGAATGTAGTTTGAATTAAACATAGTCTGTATTGTTGGCCCAACCATAGTAATTTGCTCTTTTGGCGACATACTAGGGCAGAAATCAGTTGTATTACAGTATATGCCATATTCTGTAATGCTTTTCCATATCCAGAACAGCTCTTTATTGTATTCATAAAGGAAAACAGGAGCCATGCCAGTGGTATAGCGATTATGGTGATTATTAAAAAACATAATAGGCCAATACGACCAGTTGTTATAGAATATAACGCTTTGTTGCGGCGTGTTTTCTTTTAGCCATTCATTTGCAGTTTTAAATGAGTATGTAAATTCCTGATCTTCTGACTTTGTGACAGTAAGTTGATACGTAAAAAATATATTAATGCCAAGTATCAAGCCAACACAGCCAATCACCAATGCTTGAATCAGTTTGTTGTTTTTTATATAATCTGGAATTGATTTCCATATTTTTTTGGCTTGCGGCTGGTAAAAAGCTAACACAATAAAGAGCCAAGCAAAGGGTATCCAATATTCAACCCCGCGAACCATAACAATACTTACTATCATCCATGCAAGACTTATAATCCCCAAAGACTGAACTATATATGCTTGATTTTTTTTACGCTTAATTAGCGTTCCTGCAATAATTGCCCAGCTGATAATTGAGAATACCAAGACCAGCGCGTTATATACGATAAATTCGTAAGCCTTTGGCGTTCTTAGCTCGCTAATCGCATCAACACTTACTCCTGTAAGTTTAAGGTATGGAACCTGCCATATGTGTATGTACATTACATACAGATAATTCAGTGAATGCGGATGAATAATAATGCCACATAATATGCCTGCGCCACTTGCTATAATTGGTTTAAGGTTAAGAATTCGCGTGTAGTAATATTCCACTGCTGTGTGTATTACTATAATCACCAGCACAAGAGGCGCTAAATTATATAAAAGAGTATATACAAACGAAAGCGCGAAAAGCCATATATATTTTTTTCTTATGGCAAAAAAGTACGCAAGAGGCATAAGTGACATTGCAAGCAATAGTGGACGTTCAAGATTAAGTCGGTACAAAAAACTCATAGAAGAAAACATAAATAACGCAGTCCACGCAAGCGCATGTTTTATTTTAAAAGAACGCAAAATTCCATAGAATACTAAAGCAACTAATGCAGCAAAAAGGGCAGTAAGAACTTTCATGCCTAATATCGGCCCGAAAAAGTAAATGCTAATAGCAAGCAAAACATGATATCCCCACCAAGGGTCATTGGGCGCGTACCCAAGAAAATGGGTTGTAATCCATGGCGCAACTTGGGTAAAATCCCTTGTTTCCAGCATGAGCATGCTATGTTTGGTGTGGTAAAAAGGATCAGCAACGCTCCAAAATTCATTGGTTGCTAGCTGAAAAAATAAAAATATTGAGAAAAAAAGAACACCTACAAGCACATAGTTTGTAATGGTGTTTTTTATAGTGCCTGCGTGTTGCATAATTAATCAGTAAATCTGTATTTGATCAGAGTCCAAATCGCCTGCAAGCCGTCTTTTGCCCTGATTTTTTTGCCTTGTGCTTCTGTTCTGGGCTGGTATGAGATGGGAATTTCAATAATATATTCTCCGTTTTTTGCCAGTTTTGCCGTAACTTCTGGACAAAATTCAAATCTATTGCATTTTAGGTTGAGTTTTTTAATGGTGTCAGCCTTGAACATTTTGTAGCATGTAGGTTCATCTGTGATGTTTGTTCCATATAATATATTTGTAAGATGGGATAGAAAAATTCCGCCTAGCTTATATGCTGTTTTGCCTGTGGGATTATCAGAAAGCAACCTGGATCCATACACAACATTTGATTTCCCTTCTGCAATAGGCTTAATCAAAAGAGCATATTCATTAGGATTATATTCAAGGTCCGCATCTTGTATTGTTATAATATTTCCTTTTGCGTAATTAAGACCTGTTCTGATTGCTTTGCCTTTTCCATAGTTTTTATCATGAAAAATTACAATTATATTATCTGGATTTGACTGTTTAAGATTTTTTAAAAAAATGCGAGTTGAATCAGTTGATTTATCATCCACAATAATAATTTCCTTGTCTATTTCTACGGCAACAATCCTTTTTATAATTTCTTGTATTGTTGATTCCTCGTTATATACTGGAATAATGATTGATAATTTTATATTAGAGAATTTTTGCATACTTTAAAACTATACTACATGGTATAGATGGTTCTGTACAGAAAACATGAAGCTCAAGGCGCGTGTTTTTTGGTTATCACACAAAGGGAAGATTGCTTGGCGCGCTTCCAGCAGAAGCGCTAGAGGGCTGTGACGTAGGCAGAGGTTGGGTTTCTGGCTCTGAAGGAGGAGCAGGTGATTCTGATCCAGCAGGAGGCTGGCTAACTGCCTCGCGCAATGTTCTTGGCGCCCCTTCAATTGGCAAAGAAATAGGAGCACTGGCGCGTTTAGACTGGGTTCGCGAGACCAAAGGAGCTTTAACTACTTCTGTTGGGAAGTGGTAAAGAGTTGCCAGCTCTTCTGTATTTAAGATTATGCCGCTTGAGCCCATAGATCGTGAACGATTTTGGTACGCGCGCAATAGCTTGTTCTGCCTGCTTGCCATGCGCTGCGGAACCATCAAATAATACAAGCTAAAAGTTTTTGTGTATTTGTGCGGCTTAATAGAATTAGAATTAAGTGAGCTGAATTGTTTTAAAGATCCGAAAACCGGAGATAACCCCCTTGCTTTTGAGGCGACTTCTTTTTTCGCAATATACATATATCTGAATTTAGTCCAAAAACCGTGTTTGTCTGCTTTTAATTGTATGCTTTCAACTTGTTTTTGTTCAGCCGGAGTTAAGTGGAGCATTAAGCTTGGCATGTCATCCTGCTTTTCTGATTCTTCTGTTTGATTATAAAATGGAAATATCGCGACTCCTATAGCGTCTACCCATTTAACAAGACCGCCAATGAATTTATCAGCCGCGTTTTGCGGGGTTTCAACGCTTTTGCCGGCAATTTTCATTGCTAATTTTTCTGACTGCGGATGCCAATTATCGTCATATTCTGGAGTAATAACCCATTGAAACCAAAGCTGTTCCCCTGGCCCCATGCTGTTCATTGTTTCTAAAAGGCTTGCCATTGGATCTTTGAATTCTTGTGAAAGAGAGTGCTCAAATTCCATATGCAGCCTAATAGGGTATGCGTCTTGATTTAGAAAAACAATCTCACTGCCTATGATGTCGTATTTGTCGCTTGGGAATGTAAGATCTTTGAATTCCCCTTCTTGGCCATATACATAGTCCTCCACTTGCGTGATTTCCGCGTCTGGATATTGCGCGTAAAAAGCGCTTTCTACCATGTTCCTATATTCCTCTTGCAAATATACTAAGAACTGGACATACCCTTCAATTGATATCAGCTCCACGCTGAAATAATCTACTGATTTACCAAGCCACCATTCTTGATAAAGCGTATTGCTTCCAGGCAAAGCTCCGTGCAATGCGGCAAATATGCTTT
>CEPX01041036.1_pt1 | contig 12349 bp, 14 predicted proteins | sample 361361 | NCBI WGS metagenome assembly CEPX01 (sample SAMEA2619974, study PRJEB7988) | marine metagenome | biome: marine biome (ENVO:00000447); feature: mesopelagic zone (ENVO:00000213) & marine oxygen minimum zone (ENVO:01000065); material: "saline water (ENVO:00002010), including plankton... | reverse complement strand
GCAGTGCGGATGGACAATAAAAGTTGGCAAATACAAAATCAAGGCTTATCATTTTTGGCTTTGGTATGTAATGATGCCAATGCTTTTGATTTTGCCTCTTTTTGTAGAGTTTAGCAAGCCTTTGCTCGGCACAATTTTAGCTGGATTTTTTATTGGTGCAATATCAGAAGATTTTCTTTGGTATATAGTTAATCCAAAATATGAATTTAAAAAATGGAATCCCAAAGATGTGTCATGTTGGCCATGGTGGGGGATTGGTAAGTTGAGATTGCCATATTTTTATTGGATTTATTTTTTAGGAGCGATTTTGAGTTATTGGTTTTTGATAAAAACTTAAAATGAAAAACGTAAAATGCAAAACAACAATGTAAAATTCAAAGTAGATTTAAAGAAAAGGGCTTACTTTTGTGCGCTTGATATTTTTACATTAAAAGACAATAAAAGGTTTTAAATTTTTAATTGTTGTTTTTAGTTTTTAATTTTAAGTTTTGCGTTTTTTATGATTAAATTTATAATAAAAATTATTATTATAATCGCTATAATTCTAGGCATAGGCTTTTATTTTTTAAATCGCAGTGAAGAGCCAGAACAGGTTGAATACGGCGTAACATTTTCTCAAAAATATGCAAAAGAATTAGGATTAAATTGGAAAGAAACTTATTTGGCTTTGTTAGATGATTTGCAAATTAAAAAACTCCGCTTAATAGCTTATTGGGATAAAATTGAGCCGGAAAATAATAAATTTGATTTTACTGATTTAGATTGGCAAATCGCGCAAGCTGAAGAACATAATGCAGAAGTAATTTTAGCAATAGGCTATAAACTGCCGCGCTGGCCAGAATGCCATATTCCAAACTGGGTTGAGTTGGATCAGAAAAAAAGACCTAATCAAAATGACTTATTAGATATGGTTGAGCAAGTTGTTAAGCATTATAAAGATCAAAATGCAATCACGATTTGGCAAATAGAAAACGAGCCTTTTATAAATTTTGGAGAATGCCCGCCTGTTAGCAATGAATTACTAGACCAAGAAATTTATTTAACAAAAGCTTTTAGCCAAAAGCCAGTTATGATTACTGATTCTGGAGAATTAAGTCTATGGTATCGCGCTTCTGAGCGTTCTGATATTTTTGGCACTACTTTATATAGAAAAGTTTATAATAATTGGATTGGTTATATTTCTTATCCTATTCCAAGCTGGTGGTATAAACTGCGTGCTAAAATTGTACGCTGGATTATGCGTACACCTGTTATTGTTTCAGAAATGCAAGCTGAACCTTGGACAAAACACAGGCCGCCTAATACGCCGCTAGAAGAACAATTTAAAACAATGAATCCTGAAATTTTTCAAGATATTATTAATTATGAGAAAAAAACAGGAATTGATATTGTTTATTTATGGGGAGCAGAGTGGTGGTATTGGATGAGGGAAAATAAAGAACAAGATGATATGTGGGAAGCAGTGAAATTATTAATGATAAATGATAAATAAAAAAAAGATTTAAGATTGGAGCGACAGGCGAGAGACCGTTAGTTTATTAATAGCATTGCATTTTTATTTTATTTGTGTTAAAAATTAGCTGGAGGTGAAAATAATGAATCAAGAATGGATTTTAACTGGTAATTATGATTTAGAGAGTCCTTGTAAATGTGATAGATGCGAGCAAGTGATAAAGTGCTCAGAATGCGCTGTGCAGTATGATTCTTTAGATGAGGAAGGCAAGACATGGAGTAGTGAAGGCGCCATCTGCCCTGTTCATATAGAAGCTGTTAAGCAATGTAAAAGAAAACGTGGTCGTCATTTATTTGCGCAAAATAGTGTATGCAGAGGCTCGCCTTCGCGCAGAGAAAATTTAAATCAGAAGGCAGTGAGAGTTATGCAGAGCCTTTGATAATGATAATTTTAAATCAATACAATATTCCCTGAAAACTCGTTTTTTAGGGATTTTTCTTTACTTAAAAATCAAAGTTTGGTAAAATATAATAAATGAACAAGATTAGATTTTCTTCACATGCTTTAAAGCGAATGCAAGAGCGCAATGTATCGCGCTATATTGTCATAAGTTCTCTTAATAATCCTGATATTATAGAAATATCAAACCATGCACCAAATCGTTTTTTAGCTAAAAAGAGATACTTTAATCAATATTTTTCTAAAGAACATTTATTAATAATAGTTTTTGAAATAAACAAGAATATAATAGAGATTATTACTATTATTGATACATCTAAAATTAATAAATATTTAAATTTATGAAGCCAAAAATTAATTATGATCCAAAAGTTAATATTCTTTCTATAAAGCTCTCGCAAAAAAAGAGTGTTGATTCTGATATTAAAGATAATACGGTTATTGATTATGCTAAAGATGGCAGCATTACTAATATAGATGTTATGGGAATTAATATAAATGAATTTTCTAATTTGAATTTACTTGCTTCGCATCCTTTTTATGGTGCGCGTATTTTAAGAGATGCGTCTAAGAAGGGCTACAAAATTAAAAAACATAAAAAATAATAATTAGTAAAGGCGCACTGCGGTGCGTCTCAACCAAAAATATGAAAAAGATAAAAACTTTTAAAACAACATGGGTTGATATTTATAATCCAAAAAAAGAAGACATTAAATATTTAGAGGAAAAATATAATTTTCATCCTCTTATTTTAGAAGAAATAATTCCTCCGTCACAACGAGCTCGAGTAGAGCAGTTTGATGACCAGCTCTATTTAGTTCTTTATTTCCCAGTTTTTAATAAAAAAACAAGATTAACAAAAATTCGTGAATTAGACATTATAGTTTCTAAAAAAGCTTTAATCAGCACTCATTACAAAACAATCCTGCCAGTTAAAGCCCTAAGAACAAGATGTCATTTATATGAAGAATCAAGAGTTAAATATATGAATCGTGGTCCAGGAGTTTTGCTTTATCATATTATTGAATCTTTATTAAAAGCAAGTTTGCCAAAATTAGATCATATTACAGAAAAGATTAATAAAATAGAAGAAAAGATTTTTCAAGGCCATGAAAAAGACATGGTTTCTGAGATTTCTATTGTAAAAAGAGATATCTTAAACATGGCAAAGGCAATTAAGCCCCAAAAAAGCTTAATTAATTCCTTGTCTTCTGTTGCTCCTAAATTTTTTGGGTCTCGTTATAAAATTTATTTCCAAGATCTTGAAGGATCTTATGATTATGTTCGTTCTATTTTAGACAATCAACAAGAAATGATAAATTCTCTAGAACATACTAATGCGTCTTTACTATCTAATAAGATTTCCGAAGTAATGAAGGTTTTAACAGTTGTATCTTTTATTACATTTCCTCTAGCTTTAATAGCAGGAATATTTGGAATGAATGTTTTTTCTAGCCATGCATTTGCTAAAGAGCCATTAACTTTTTGGATGATTTTAACAAGCATGCTTGTTTTGGCTGGAACAATGACAATTATATTTAAAATTAAAAAATGGCTATAATTAGAGCATTGTATTGACATAAGATAGTTAAAGTATTAAGATTACTTCTTAATCAATAATTAACTGGATTTAAGCTATGAATTTATATATTAAATTAATAATGAAAAAAATAGTTTGATCTCCAATTCAATATATATGTCTATAAGCTGGATTTTGCTTTTGGCTAGCTTAGGAAGTTTGAGTTTTGGTTCAATTTTAGGTTATTTTGCAAGATTAACAATTGCTAAAAAACAAGCTGATTCTATAGAAACCAAGTTAGCTAAAACTTCTAGAGAAGCAAAAGAAAAAGCACAAGATATTATTCTTAAAGCCAAGGAAAAGGCAGTACAAGCCATTGAACAGGTTAAGTCCGAAGAACAAGCACAAAGACAAGAAATAGTTTCAGCCCAAAAGAGACTTGTTTTGCGCGAAGAACGTTTAGAAAAGCAGTTTTCTGAGACAGAAACTAAGCAAGCAGAGCTTGGATTAAAGATTGAAAAAGTAAAAAATATTAAAAAAGAAATAGAGAGTTTGCGTGAGAAAGAAGCTGATAAGCTTGAAAAAATTGCTAAGTTATCGCGTGAAAAAGCCAAAGACTTATTGCTTAAGCAGGTTGAAAAGGAAAGTCAAGAAACCTTGCTTTTAAGAATTAAAAAATTAGAAAAAAATGCAAATGATGAGCTTAGTCTTAAGGCTCGCGAGATTATTACTTTGGCAATGCAGAAGTTTACTTCAGAGCAGATTTCAGCGATTACTACGAGCTCCTTAACCTTGCCTTCTGATGATTTAAAAGGACGAATTATTGGCAAAGAAGGCCGTAATATTAAAGCATTAGAGAATTTAACTGGAGTAGAAATTTTAGTTGATGATACACCAGGTGCAGTAACAATTTCTGGATTTAATCCTGTTCGGAGACATTTGGCTAAATTTGCACTTGAAAAATTAATTTCAGATGGAAGAATTCATCCAGCTCGTATTGAAGAAGCAGTAGAACAGGCTAAGTCAGAAATGATTGAAAAAATGAAACAAGCTGGAGAATCAGTATTATATGAGTTAGGAATAACAGGTCTAGACCCTAAATTAACGCAATTGCTAGGTCGCTTAATGTTTAGAACAAGTTTTGGTCAAAATGTTTTAGTTCATTCTTTAGAGGTTGCTCATTTAGCTGGGAGTTTAGCATCTGAATTAGGCGCTGATGTAGCTTTGTGTAAAAAGGCTGGGCTTTTACATGATATTGGCAAGGCTGTTGATAGAGAAATAGAAGGAACTCATGTGGAGATTGGTAAAAAAATTCTTACTAAATTTAATATTTCTGAAAAAGTAATTCAGGCTATGCAGTCTCATCATGAAGAATATGATTTTGAGATTTTAGAGTCTATTATTATTCAAGTAGCAGATAGTATTTCTAGCTCTAGACCAGGGGCTAGAAAAGATACTTTGGAAAATTATTTAAAAAGATTAGAAGATTTGGAAAAAGTAGCTGTTTCTTTTGACACAGTTGAAAAGGCTTATGCTATTCAGGCTGGACGAGAGATTAGGGTTTTTGTGCGACCAGAGGAAATTACTGACTTAGAGTCAATTAATTTGGCTAAGCAAATTGCGTCTCGTGTTGAAAAAGAGCTTGAGTATCCTGGGGAAATTAAAGTTAATGTTATAAGAGAAACAAGAGCAATTGAATATGCTCGCTAGAAGGGAGGTGTTAAAAAATGACTAAAGATGAATTATTAGAAAAACTTTCTGGATCCTGCTGTTCTAAAAAAGAAGCAGGTGAATGTTTAGATGCTTTTACAAATATTGTTACCGAAGCTCTTAAGGCTGATGATAAAATTGCTTTAACTGGTTTTGGCACTTTTTCTATTTCTAAAAGAAAAGCTCGCCAGGGTGTTAATCCTAGAACTGGAGAAAAGCTTCAAATTCCTGCTATGAATGTGCCTAAGTTTAAAGCTGGCAAGGCGCTAAAAGATGCTGTTAGATAGAGATTGATTTTATATATTTAGAGGGGCGACCTTTGAGTATGATTTTAAAATCGTAACTAAAGGTCCGCCCCTTTTTGGTTGAATAATGAAAAAAAAGCCTGATTTTAATCAGGCTTTTCAAAGGTGAATGTTGCTAGGTCATAATCTAGAAAACCATTTTCATTGCTTAGTAAAATTAGCCATGCATAGTTTCCTGTATTTTTGCTTTGAATTTGGTGTTCTAGTATTGTGATTGATAGAATTGTTTCTAAAGATACTGCGATTACTACTGACTTTACATGCACAACCTTCTTTTTTATTAAATAAAGGTGCAATACAGCATTCAACGTATTAATTCTAGGATTTTTAACTTCTGCATCAACCTGCATTATGTCTCCTGGGTGAAAAATTTCTTGATTAAGATATAGATTTACAGCAGGCTGTGCATTGGTTATTTTTATATAAGATAGCATAGGAAAATCACCGATTATGCAATGAGACTCTCCAAAGCTATAAAGTTTTATGTCTGTATTTTCCAAAAAGCCTGTGCATATGGTTGGTCCTGCTCTTTTTTCTATGTCTGCTTTTATGATCATAATCCAGTTGTCATGAATAGGAATTATTCCAAAGCTTGGATAAAATATATTATATTCACTTATCACAGGCCCTGGGATATTATCCAAAAATCGTTCTTGATCAGAATATGTATCATAATAATACAAGGATAAATTTGACAATCCATCTACTGGCTTATCAAACCATAATCGAATTTCTTCAGGCGGGGGCGCAAAATAAAAAATACTTGATTGTCCGCCTTTGTGAGCAATGTTAAATTTGAATATTTTTTGTTCCTCTCCAACCTCAGAAGAGACAGGCGAGTCATTGGAAATTGTGATTTCCCAAAATGACAAAAAAGCCATTAAGTCTATTGGGAAATCTCCTAAAACAGAACAAGGCTCACTTGTCTGAATGCTCTCAAAAGACAGAATGCTTGTGTTGATCCCATTTTCCAACAATTGATCATTGGTTGGTTTTTGTACATCAGCTGTTAAGAACAAATTAAAATCATCGCCTTGTTCTAAATAAGCTGTGCCTTTAAAATCATTTGTTCCTAAATTAACTGGTCCGGAATTTTCAAAGATTTCTCCTCTTGGCCATTCTATTTTTAGATTACTAAATAGGCCTAGGATTGATCCTTGAATATCCAGTGAAAGACTTGTGATATTTCCTTTGCCGCTGACTACATTTATATAGCATTGATAAATTGGCTTTTTTTCTCCAGGAGCAACATCTAATCCTGTAAATGGAAATATTAATCTAGGCTTTGTGATTTCTATTACAAAATCTTCATTTTCAGCTATTGCAATAGGATTAAAGCTTAATATTGCAAAAACTACTAGTAGTGGAAAAAGTTTTTTTATCATTTTCCTCTACCTCCTTTAAAAGTATTTTGTTAAGTTTTAAATGATCTTTTACAGCGCTTAGTTGCGATTAGAAAAAAGTCTTTTAAGCGCTAATATAAGTATAACATAAATAAGAAAAAAAGCAATAAAAATAGAATAAGTTATCCATATGTTAAAAGAATTCATGAATTAAATTTTTAAACAGTTTTGTTTGTTTTTAAGCTGTTTTTTTTGTGATTGGACAGAAACTTTTGTGTGTGTTAAAATGTAGATAAGATTTATGATTAATTTTTAAAATAAAAAAATATGTTAAAACAAATAATTTTAAAACAACCTGCTAAGAATTTTGAGAGTAGTAAGAAAATTAATAAAAATGGCATTGAATATTGGGAAGCTAGAGAATTGATGCCGCTTTTAGGATATAATAGGTGGGAGAATTTTATAAAAGTGGTAAATAAGGCACAGGATGCTTGTGAAGGTAGTAAACAAGCCAAAGAAGACCATTTTCGTGACGTCACGAAAATGGTCAAATTAGGATCAGGAAGTATGCGACAAGTAAAGGATCATCACCTTTCTAGGTATGCTTGTTATTTAATTGCTCAAAATGGGGATCCAAGAAAACTGCAGATTTCAATTGCTCAAACATATTTTGCAATACAAACACGCAAGCAGGAATTATTCCAAGAGCTTAGCGAAAATAAGAAAAGATTACTTATAAGAGGAGAAGTTAAAGAACATAACAAAGAATTATTCAGCACAGCTCAAAAAGCTGGAGTTAGTAATTTTGGAAAATTTAATAATTATGGTTACTTGGGATTGTATGAACTCAAAGCAGAACAAATAAAAAGAAAAAAAAGAATTGGTCAAGATGATATTTTAGATAGGGCTGGTGCTACAGAGTTGGCTGCTAATTTATTCCGCATTACTCAAACCGATGCTAAAATAAAAAAAGAAGAAATGCAAGGCGCGGAGAGAGCAAGCGCAACGCATTATAATGTAGGGCAAAAAGTTAGAAAAACAATAAAAGAAATCGGTGGAACCATGCCAGAAGATTTAGAGCCTGAAAAACATATAAAAGAGCTAGAAAGAACAGAGAAAAAAGTATTAAATAAAAATAAATTTTTAAAATAAAAAAAAATATGTTAAAACAAAAAAAAGAAAAGATTATTTTTTCGTCCCAAGAGCCTAGGGCTCCAAAATCCTCTGTTCTTTTTGAACGAATTCCTGTTCGCCGTGTTTGGGTTGAAAAAGAGGAAAAATGGTATTTTAGCGTAGTTGATGTAGTTGGGATTTTAAGCCAAAGTGCTGATCCGCGAAATTATTGGAAAGTGCTAAAAAATCGTTTAAAAAAAGACGGAAGTGAAGTGGTTACAAATTGTAACCGGTTGAAATTATTAGCCCAAGATGGCAAAATGAGATTAACAGACGCTGCTGATGTTGAGACTCTATTGAGAATTATCCAATCTATCCCATCGCCAAAAGCTGAGCCATTTAAAAGATGGTTAGCTAGGGTTGGTTATGAAAGATTAAAAGAAACAATTGATCCTGAATTAGCTGTTAATCGCGCTAGGCGCAATTGGCAGACATTAGGTAGATCTGGGAAATGGATTGAACAAAGAATGCGAGGTCAGGAAATTAGGAATAAATTAACTGATTATTGGAGCAAAAGCAATGTACAGGAAGGCGCAGAGTATGCAAAACTTACAGATATTATTCATAAAGAATGGACTGATTTAACCACAAGAGAACATAAAAATTTAAAAAGACTTAAAACAGAAAATTTACGCGATAATATGGAAGAAGCAGAATTGCTTTTTACTGCTTTAGCAGAACTTTCAACTACTAATATTGCTAAAAAAGATCAATCCAAGGGGTATAATGAAAATGCAGTTTCAGCGCAAAAAGGCGGCGGGGTTTCTAAGCGAGCAAGAAACGATTATGAATTGCAAACTGGACAAAAAGTTGTAACAGGAGAAAATTTTTTGCCAAACACAGAGCAAGTTAAAAGAATCAAAAATAACTCATGAATTAAAAATTTGACATATAATTTTGGAGAGAGTATACTGCGCTTATGGTTAAATATATTTTTGTTATAGGAGGGGTAATGTCAGGCGTTGGAAAGGGAACAGCTACTGCATCTATTGGAAAGCTATTACAAAGCCGAGGCTTTAAAGTCACAGCCATAAAAATTGATCCATATTTAAATGTTGATGCTGGAACAATGAACCCAATAGAGCATGGAGAAGTTTTTGTAACTGATGATGGGATTGAAACAGACCAGGATATTGGAAATTATGAGAGATTTTTAAACTGTGATATTTTGTCTGCTAATTACATGACTACTGGCAGTGTTTACAGCGCAGTAATTCAAAAAGAACGGAATTTAGAATATGATGGCAAATGCGTACAAATAGTACCTCATATTCCAGAAGAGGTTATTCGTAGAATTAAAAAAGCAGCCCGTGTTAATAAGGCTGATTTTGTTTTAGTAGAAATAGGAGGCACAGTAGGCGAGTATGAAAATTTATTATTCTTAGAAGCGGCCCGGATGATGAAGCTTAGAAAGCCCAATGATATATTATTTATAATGGTTTCTTACTTACCAATACCATCTAAATTAGGAGAAATGAAAACCAAGCCAACCCAGCATGCAGTTCGCAATGTTAATTCAGCTGGAATTCAGCCAGACTTTATTTTAGCCAGAGCTTCTAAGCCATTAGACGCGCCAAGAAAAAACAAGATTTCTATTTTTTGCAATATTGCGCAAGACCATGTTATCTCAGCACCTGATATTGCTTCTATTTATCAAGTGCCAGTAAATTTTGCAGACGAGGAATTAGATTTAAAAATTTTGCGAAAATTTAAAATGCGTGCACGAAAAAAGAATATGATTTCTTGGCGAAGGCTTGTTAATGTTATCCAAAAAGCAGATAAGCAAATTAAAATTGGTATAATTGGAAAATATTTTGCAACAGGAAGTTTTACATTGAGTGATTCTTATATTTCAGTCATAGAAGCAATTAAGCATGCTTGCTGGTATTACAAGAAAAGTCCAGAAATTTTATGGATTAATTCTGATGATCTAGGAGACATAAAAAAATGTCATGGCATTATTGTCCCTGGTGGTTTTGGGAGTAGGGGAGTAGATGGAAAAATAAAAGCAATTAAATATGCTAGAGAAAAAAAGATTCCTTACTTTGGCCTTTGTTATGGAATGCAATTAGCAGTAATTGAATTTGCTAGGAATGTTTGCAATATTCGTTCTGCTCATACAACAGAAATAAATCCTAAAACCAGAAATCCAATTATAGATTTAATGTTAGAACAAAAGAAAAATTTAAAAACCAAATCTTATGGAGGAACAATGAGGCTTGGTGCATATAATTGCAAATTAGAAAAAAATACTATTGTTTATCGCGCTTATAAAAAAAATAATATCTTAGAAAGACATCGCCATCGTTATGAATTTAATAATAAGTATAAAGATATTTTAGAGAAATATGGTATGATTTTTTCTGGCATTAATCCAGAGCGTGATTTAGTAGAAATCATAGAATTAGACAAAAAAAAGCACCCATTTTTCATAGGTACGCAGTTTCATCCAGAATTTAAATCCAGGCCTCTTTATCCGCACCCATTATTTAGGGAGTTTATAAAAGCCAGTATTAAGAAATCTTAATATTGTAAATATCCCCAGCTCCTAAGAGTAAGATTATTTGTCCAGGCTGGGCGATTTTTTTAATTTTTGAGCTTTGCGAAAAAACAAGCTTGCTTATAAAGGCAGGCAAATCTTGAAAAGCAACATATCTAGCATTTGGCGTGGCTTTTGCAAGATCTTTGCCTTTTGGCTCTAGGATTTTTTCTCGGCCTGCAACAGAATAAACATCTGTAATTATCACCTGATCTGCTAAGCCAAATGATTTTGTAAAGTCGTCAAATAAAATTCTAGTTCTTTCATATTGATGCGGCTGAAATATGGCTATAATTTTTTGATCAGGATATTTTTCTTTTGCTCCTTGAAGCGTAGCCTGAATTTCAGTTGGATGATGCGCATAATCGTCAATAATTATAGTGCCATTAATTTCGTAGCGCTTTTGAAATCTACGCCAAACTCCTTTGTATTCTGATAATGCTTTGAGCGCTATTTTATCTGGGATTTTTAAAACGCGGGCAAGTTCTAATGTGGCGCTGGCATTTTGCTGATTATGATAACCTGGTACACCAAGATTAATATGATGTGATGTATCATAAGCAATGGTCTTGCATTTTACTGCATTAATGATTTTTAAAACATTTTTATCTTTTTTATTGTAAATAATCAAATCTTGTACTTGTTTAATATATTTTTGAAAAGTTTCTAAAATATGATCTAAGTTTTTAAAATAATCCATGTGTTCCTCTTCTATATTAGTAAGCACTAAAATATTTGGATAATAATTTAAAAATTTTGCTTTATAATCATCAGCTTCTAATATAAGGTATTTGCTTTTACCTAATCGTGAGCCTGATTTAGTGCCAATAATAAAACTTGGATCTAAATCTGCTGCAATCATGATTTGCGAGATCATGGAAGCAGTAGTTGTTTTTCCGTGCATTCCTGAAACTGCAATTAAGAAAAAGTTTTTTGCAAATTCGCCCAAAGCCTCTGCTCCTGATAAGCATTTAATTCCAAGTTTGCGTGCTTTAGTTAGTTCAGGGTTGTTGTCAGGCACTGCTTCGCTGTATATTACTAGGTTAATATTTTTATTAATATTTTTTTTATCATGTCCAATAAAAATTGTACAATCTTTTTTTGCAAGCTTTTTTGTAATATCTGATGCTTCTAAATCAGATCCTTGAACAGCATGCCCTTGTTTTAAATAAATAAAACCTAGGCCAGAAACCCCAATTCCGCCTATGCCTATGAAATGGATTGTTTGTTTATTGTGTGTGTTCATAGCCAAGATTGTTTTTATAATTATGAGTTTACAAATAATAATTATATATTTTTATAAATTTTTGTCAAATATGTCAAATAAATAAATAATTCAGTTTTTTACTTTATCCACAGGTATTTTTAGCTATTATATGTTAAAATAAAATAATTAAAACATTAACTTTAAAAATTATGAGCGATGTAGATTTTGGTCCGTGGGTAGGGGCAGAGGGATGTATTGCTTGCGTTGTTAGCATTGAAACCAATGCTAATGGCGAGTATCAAGGCGCCATGCTTCAGCTTAAAGAGGATTGTGCTAATGCTGGTGATAAATCAGCAGGCGCTCCTTTTATTTTGCGGAATAAAAAATTTGAAGCCGAGCTAAAAAGAGCTCAAAGCAGTTGCTTGGCTGTTTCAGTTGTTTTTCAGAAAAAGGATGGCAAAGTCAGTGTTTTGGCAATTAAAGTGCTTTCGCAAAAAATCTGCTGTGAGCAGGGATAGTATAAGTTGGCTTAGTTTTTATTCATAAAAGCAGATATTGATTTGTGTGTTTTTTTATTAGTTAAGAGAAAGTAATATAGATCAATTAGTAAACAGCTAAAATACAATTTAGCCGTTTAAATA
>CEPX01021755.1_pt1 | contig 12354 bp, 4 predicted proteins | sample 361361 | NCBI WGS metagenome assembly CEPX01 (sample SAMEA2619974, study PRJEB7988) | marine metagenome | biome: marine biome (ENVO:00000447); feature: mesopelagic zone (ENVO:00000213) & marine oxygen minimum zone (ENVO:01000065); material: "saline water (ENVO:00002010), including plankton... | reverse complement strand
CAGAAGAAACCGACATAGACCCAGTTGAATATTTAGCGAAGTTGCCATCTGAAATGAGGGTAAAAGAATTAAAAAAGGTACTAAGTGGACTTGGTGAAAAGGTTACTGGTAGAAAAAAAGAGCTTGTCGAAAGACTTAAACTTGCAGTTGATAAACATGCTGAGGAAGAAGGACTAGGGGATGAGGACATAATTAAAGATAAGGATGTTCGTGTTCCCCCTATAAATGTTAAAAAAGCTATTCCTATATTTGATGAATTGATGAAGGGTAACACTGGTTTATTATTAGAAGATATAGAATGGGCAATTGATAATAGAGAACAATTAGAATATCTTTTAGCTCCGGTAGAAGAATCTGGAGCAGTGAAGGAAGGATGGGTAAAAGTTCCTAAGGGAGAAATAGAGAAAGCAGCTAAACTTGATCAAAAACTATCAGATGCAAGGGCGTTACTTGATAAAATTGTTCCTAAAAAAGATACAGCTGATTTAGATCGCAAAGGTGTAATAACAAGTCTTTCTCCCTCTGATGAAGTTGCTCCAGCTACACTTGAGGGACAAAATTTCAGTAGGGAAAAGATGTCTGTTGGCGAGTTTGAAGAATCAGATGAGGATGTTGATCCTATCAAGGAGTGGCGAGGAGGAGGTGAAGGTGCAAGCGTAGGTGGTATATCTACTAGTCAAGTGCAAATATTTGTTGATAATAAAACTGGTGAAATTGAAGCCAGTATAGATGATAGAATAATTGAACTCACATCTGAGGAAAAAGAAAATGCAATTGAAATAGCTAATAAAGAGAAGGGTCAAACCATTCGAGGAAGGATTTGGAAAGATGGTAAGAGTGAAGATTTAAATTTAATGCAACTAATTAGAGCTGAGTTTTTAAAGGAAAAGATTCTCATTAGAATTGATAAGGATGTCTCGGTACTAGAAGAGGTTTTTGGTGACGAGAAGATAGTTGATAAGGACTACTTGGTGACAGAGGTTGATGATGAAGTTGAAGAATCAACTTCATTTGATGATGGGGGTGCTATGGTTATTAAGAAATCAGGACTAACTGGTAAAAAGCACATGATGTTTATCCCAGGATTTACTGAAGAACTTCATAAGAGATGGGAAGCTGGTGAACATATACAAGATGTGCTACCTGATCTGCCAAAAGAGGCAAGAGAATTTTTAATAAGTGGCACTACTCCTACAGAATGGAGTAATGCTTTTAAGGAAGAAGAGGTAGATGAAGGGCAAGATGATTATGAGAATCTTTCTAAAAAAGAATTAAGAAGTTTGTTATACCATAGACGTTTAACTCAAACAGGCACTCCAGCAGAGATGGTTAGAAGGCTGACTGAGTATGATTTAGAACAAGAAGCTTTACGAATACAAAAAAGAGAAGATGAACCTAAAGAAGAAGATTTACCTGCAGGCAGAGCTAAATACTATGATGAAAAGGTAAAGTTTACTGAAGTACAGGTTCCTGGTTATATACCTAGAACTGAGACAACTGGGCAAGGTTCTGATTTGACTATTGATTTTGCTGCTACTAGTAAAGGTTCTGGTGGACAAAGCGGGACAACTAGGGGTATGGCTAAGAAGCATATGAGGATACCTGTTAATAAATATGGTGAGGTACTTGATGCTGCTATTGGTATATATAATGATACTGTAGATGCTGCAGCTGAGATACTAGGGAATGGAGGTATTTTAAATATAGCAGGTCATGGTATAAGTCGTTATATAGGAAGAATGAAATCTCCTAACCCTGAAGAAATCCAACAAATACAGGCTGGTATAGATGAGGTGGTGATAGGGTTTTTACAAAGGGTTGTAGAAACAGCTAATAGCAAGGGGCTAGAAATCACTGGTAGTATAATTACTGGAGGGCAAACAGGTTTTGATGAGGCTGGTACAAAAGCTGCTATTTCTTTAGGCATACCAGTTGAGACTTTTGCTCCAAAGGGCTGGAAGTATAGACCTGGCCCGGGTAAAAGAGATGTAAGTGATAAACAAGGTTTTATAAGTAGGTTTCAAAATATTATCCCTGGGTCTAGGCTTGGGCCACCTGATCCTATGGTTACTCAAGCAAAAGTAGATGAAATAAAAGGAGATGTGCTTAAAGAGGTAACTGGGGCTGGGAAACCCGTAACTGCTAAAGAGGTAACTGATAGCGTTAAAGAAGATGAAGTAAGGAGAGCAACAGCTGATATTGTGGAGAAAGGAGGCCAAGAAGTAGAAGATTCTAAATGGATAGGCAGCTACAAAGGAGTGCCTGTTATAAAAATGTCTTCAATACCAACAAATAAAGACAAGCCGGTTGGTGCTAGATTTACTCCTGATGGTATACTAGTTGACCCTGTTGCACTTGAAAAAATATATAAAAACAAAGATTGGACTGATCCTACTACTCAATCTGATGGCAGTAAAGCTACTCCATTACCAGAGACACAGTTTGCTACATATGATGAATTTCAGAAGTTTATCATAGAACACGAGTATCAGCATTCATTATTAGATAAGAGGGCTGACGAAAGTATAGGGCAGTATGAAGATAGGGTGAGTGAAGCTGCTTTTAAAACAATAGTAGAAGAGGCTACTGGACAAAAACAAATGGATGTGATTGTATCTCCACCCAAAGGAAGAGAGATTGATCCTACTACCCCAACGCAGGAAAAAGAAGAAAGCAAGCCTGAGGAAAAACCATCAGATGTTGGTGAAGAGACTGATGATTTTGATATGCAACTTGCTGGCGTATCGGTTTTCCCAAAAATCGCAGACTCACCTGAAGAATTTGCACGGATTCTAGAAAGATTGCAGAAAAAGTTCCCTATTATATCTTATGCTGAGTTAGACAAAGAGATTGAGACAGACAAAGATTACGTAGGTGCTTCTCTTGGTACACTTGTTTACTGGTCTAATACTGATGGGCATCTTGATACAGCACCTCATGAATATGCTCATGTTTACATTAACATAATGAGTGAGAACAAATGGGTTAAGAAAGGCATTGAGAAGTTTGGTGGCAAGGAGGCTCTTGTACAACATATGGGTGAATACTATGCTAATAGGATGACAGGTAGTCTTTTAAAGAAATTTAAGATGTGGGTAAAAGGTTTTTGGCTAGAGATGAAAAAGCATTTCTCTAACTTGAATGAAAAGGATGTTGGAGACTTAGTTGCATCACGTTTCTTTGCTGGTGATTTAAAAGGTGCTAACTATTCAGCCCTAGACTGGACAACAGCTGAATTCCAAGAGGGCAACGGGAATAATCCTACTTTTACTGAGAGTGGTGACTCAAAACAGACTGTCGATACTGATCATGGCGGTAATTCCAGTATGCAACACATTATATCTCGATGGGAAAGTGATCTTGGTGTACACTTTAAACATGAGCATCATGCTATGCTGGCAGAGCTTGCAAAAGATAATGTTGATGATTTTGGCAAGTTTCAAGTCCTTTTTAATGATCTCTTTCAGAGAGAATATGAAACAATAGCTCCTGCTGAGTGGGTAAGAGAGTTCTTTAATAAATCTAACAGTAGAATTGAAACTTGGAATAAAGAATTAGCACCTAATGGAAGAATGGAATTTGAGGCTATAGCAGTACCATTAGGCAAAGGGCAGTATACTGTACAGCTTGCTTGGAAAGGGAAAACTAATACAAATGAAGAAGGTCAACCAATAACTCTTTCTACTGGTAAGAGAGTGCCTGCTTTTACAGTAAAAAACTTTAATGAAGAGACTGAAGGTGCAACTGAGAGAACAGTTTATTTATCATTGAAGGATGTAGTAGTCCGGAAGTTTAGTGAAAGGCATCAAAGGGAATATTATGATTCAAGCCCTCATGTGGCTATAAGTGCTTTTACTTTAGGAAATTTTAATAAAACATTTGCAGAAGATTACAGAATAAAGAAAAGTGCTGGTAAAGTAGGCAACTTAATGGTTTTTGTTGGTGTTAAGGGAGGTAATGATGGACAAGTGCTGTTTTCTAAGGTAAATGATAAGTATGCGGAGGCCACAGAGGAGTCATTTGAGGAATATATGAATAAAGAGATAGCGAATGGCAATATGACTGTACAACAGAAGATTAATTTTACTTCTGAGGTTCAGCGTGGTGCTTATGGCAACCCTCCTACAGTTACTTATGGGCAGGTTATAGGCAGGCATGAATGGTGGAAAGATACTAAAGGAGATACTTATCTTATGGGAACTCACCTAGGAGATGATGTTTCCAGTATGCAGTTAAACGTACATGACCAATACAATAGGCTTAGAATTGATCTGACGGAGGGATATGTGCCAAGGGGTATGGGAGACTCCAAAATAATGACTGTCCACGATGACGTTGAAGTTTGGTGGAGAGGCAGAAAGGTGGCTGATATAGGTGACTTTGATGGTTGGATGATATCTTCAGGTACTTGGTTTAGCAGACTTCAAACACAAACAGGCTTAGAAAATATATCTCAGCTTAAAGGGGTTATAAGACACTTAGAAAAAACTAAAGAAGACCAGCCAGATAACTATATTGGCACAAAAATGATGCAAATGATAGCATTTAATGGTATGGAGTTCCATAAAAAGGGTGAAGCAGAGGCTTTTGCTAGGGTAACTGGTCAAGGATACAGCAATCAGCTTGTTCAGATAGTGGGTAACGAAGAAATACCATTTGATCACCTATCTTCTACAGATACATCAAAGATGACAGCAGGAAGGTTCTCTGAGTTTTATACCGTACAAGAAATACCTGAAGGATCACAAAAAATTATCCAAGCTCAAAAAGAATCTAAGAGAACAGCAGCTTTCCCTGTTGTGTGGGGTGAGTTGTCTATGGATACTAGAATATTAAATAGTCCCGAGGGAGCAGCTTTTATCGCAGCTTTGAATGGACACTACAGAAATGTTATGAATGACTATTTTGATATTTTTAACTCTTTTCTGTCAGACCCATCTCGCCTCTGGACAGAGCTTAAGCAAGAACTACAAGAAGGTCAAGCTGCTACAGAACTTCAACAGTATCTGGATATTATAGGAAAGAGTGGAAGAGGGGTTAATCATCCTCATGTATTTAGACTGTGGAAGGATTCTATTAGGCGTAGGTTCTTTACGCAAGGCTTATTTAAGGTGAGGCAGAAAACTAAAGGCAATGCAACTCAATTGTATTTTAAACCACAAGTTTATTTAGGCATACCAGAGAGGAATATATCTGTAAGTGCTGAAAACCGTACTTTATTCAACCATGTTGAGAAACTTTATATTGAAAAGAAGAATAAAGCACTTGAAAAAGAAGGTAAAACACCAATAAAAAAGTGGAGTGCTACTTTTAATGACAAGGTGTACGAGTTAAACCAGTTTTTAAAGGAAAATCCTGTGGAAGTTCTGTTATCAAGGCAACCTGTTACTAAAGTAAGCGGTGTTGTCGTTAGGCGTATACATAGTTTTGTAAAAGGTGGGGATAAACATGGAGAAACAATATTTATAACATCTAAAGATGTTAAAGAAGTATTTGATGGTGACTGGGATGGGGATAAGTCAATGGTGGAGATTATTACGGATAAAAGCGTATTAAAAGCATTCAAAGGATTTAGAAATAGTGAAGTTTATAAAGCTAAACGTAAAGCTGTTGATTTAAATATCTTTCTAAAACTTGGCACATCTGGTCATATATCTAGTGCTGATGATGTTTCAAAAGTTCTAAATCAGATCGCAAATACGGAAAATACAATAGGTATGATTACTAATACCAGAAATACAATGTTTTCTCTAGGCATTAAGCAGTTTTCTATGGATGTTGGGCATGCTGAGTATCGAGTTTTTAAACCTACAGATAAAGTTGTACTTGAATACGTTTCATTAGACCCTAAGTCTATAACACAGGAGATATGGAATAAGTTATATGAACAAGGGGATTCTGTTATTGATAACAATGGTAAAGAGTATAGTGCTGAGGCATGGGATAAATTTAATGAAGGTCATATGACTGGTAATCTTAAGTTCAATTTAAAGACTACAAAAGAGCATGAACTAGCTATATGGACTCAAATGGCTACTGATGATGCTAAATATGGGTTTTTAGGACAAATAGGGATAAGTAATGATTGGGTTACATCTAGAATGTTCAAAGATGGGAGTAATATCTCAGTAGCTGAGAAAATTGGAGGTGATTCAAAGAGTCCGTTCTTAAATGACCTTGCTGTATTAAAAGTTATCAGAAAATTCATGAACTTTAGTCCTATAAGACAGGGCTATGACAATATGACTAGAGAACAGCTAGATTTGTATGATTTATTTTCTTTTGGTAGGCAAATAGGAGAAAGACTGAAGAACGGAGGAGAAGAGTTTAGAAAAGAGATAATCAGATATATAGCTAATAAGAAAAATAAAGTAAAAACTAACACAATGATAAAAGCGAATGGTTTAACGCTTAATAACAACCCTACGCCACAAGAAAGATTATTAATTAGTATAGATAACCAGAATGTTTTTGAACAGAATAAAAATAGGGTCGTTGATAGTAATTTACCTATAAGCTATACGGCTGAAGCTGGCAGGATGACACATCAACAGATAGCTAAAGAATTAAATGTTAAATTTAAAAAGAGACAACAAGACCCAAATACTGCAATACCTAAGGCAAGTTTACAGAGAGCTATATATTTTATGGATACATTCTCAAAGGAATTCTTCAAAGTATTGGACGATGCTGATAAAAAAGGGAAATATAAGAAGAAAAATTCACCTAATGAGCCTGATGTGGTAGTAGGCTTTGATTATCTTGAGCCAATGGCAGAATTAACAGATAAATATATTGATGCTTTTAATGCACTCTCAGATGAGGAGAAAATGGTTTCTACATTATACTATTTACAAGGCACACCTGAGCTTAATGAAAGTGGTAATCCATATATATCTAGACTAAGGACTTATTTAATACCTCCTAAGTTGACCCATCATAAAACTATGAATCTTTATCTTGGTTTATTTGAGGATAGAATTGGCGAATTAGAGAATACTTTTGTTACACCTGAGCTTTCTGCCATTAACAAGTGGTATAGAGAAGGCGGATATGATTTGAATTCGGTAGAAAAGAAGATAGATACAAAAATATCTAAACTTTGTGGTGGTTAGCTATGGCTATTGTACCCCCTTCATGTGATACAGCGACAAAAGAAGTTATAAAAGGAGTTAATGTTTCCAAAATAGCTTATAAGCTTGATCTGGAAGATGCATTATCTAATTTTTTGGGCTATCCTGTAACTGGAGAACCTAGTTATAAACCGCATAAAGTACTGTGGGATGAAATGCACAAGTATATTATGGAATCTGGGGGGATGACACAGTATGAACTTGACCCTTGGAATGCTGTCCAGCAATGGCAGAGTTATTTTAGCAGACGTTTTGGAGTGCCTATAAATCGTTTTACTATGTTATCATCTTCTAGAAGACCTCAGGCAATGCTCTCGAGATTTTATAAAATAAATAAGAAGAGAGAGCAAATACTTAAGAGGAAAGACCAATCAATGAAGAAATGGGAACGAGCATTATATCCTCCTTCTCTTCTAATGATGAAAGCTGATAGGTTTGGCAATGTATCTAATCTTATTGATGCCACTCAGGATATTACTGATAAAATACGTCAGTCTTATATTAGGCATACAACTGCTATAGACAAGGCAAAGCAAGAATATTTGTCTAATTTTAAGAATCTTGTCAGTGGTAAAAATCCAGTAGTAGATATTAATAATGTGCTTGATGGCATTCCGGGTGTTTATGATGATGATGGGAATGAGGTGAGGATAATTGAGAGAAAAGTCAATAAGAATAATGTTGCAATGTATAGAGTTAGATATGACAATAAAGTTGATATTAACGATGAGACTAAACCCCTTACAGTATGGAAATATGGTAGTCAGCTTGCTAAAGAGAAGGGATTTCTTGATTCTATTACAAAAGGAAAGTATCCTGGCCTTACTGATGAGACTTATTTAAATCTTTTAGCAACAAAGTATATGGATAGGTTTGTTAATGATGTATTGCATGGTCAAGTAAGATATTTTATACCTAAGACAAGAGCAGAGGCATCGCAGAGAGATGATGCTATTCTTATACATCAGCTTGAGAGAATAAAAGAAAGACAACCTGCTGAGGAAGGCGGTGAACCACGTATGCCCGGAGGTGTACCTGAGATACAAATGTCAGCTGATGGTTTAAATGAATATATAATGATAAAATCTGATAGTTCAGAGATAGAACAAGCTGGTAAAGAGGTTTGGAATGTATATTTGTTAAGAAGCAGGAAAGATTCTCAAGCTAAGTGGGAAAATGTATTAGGGACAAAGGATGAGACTGTGAGTGATGTGATGCCTGAGGGGTTTTATAAAGCATCTGGTGAGAGAACATATAAGTATAAACAAGGACTGAGCAGCTTTAAACAAGTAAATGGTAAATGGGTAGCTCAGAATCCTGGAAGAAAAACAAATATTCAAGAGTTTATGCATAAAGACTATCAGACTTTCCGCATTATGACTAATCAACCTGATAAAACTGCTGTTGACGGTATAATTACTGAGCCTCATCCAACTATAAAATTTGATAATCTGTGGGGATTAGTAAGTATGTATAGAGGGGTTTTTGAGGATGTAGGTGATGAATTAGAATCATTTGCTGGTAAAAACACTTCTAGAACCACCAATCTCTTAAAGAAAATAAGAGCTGAGATGGCTAAGAAGATTAATCCTGCTACTAATAAACAATACACTCAAGGTCAGATCGAGGCTTGGGTTGAGGAAAATATATTTAATATTGGTGGTATAAGCACATCGTTTTGGTACGACCCTAAGAGGGGCTTTGCTACATCTGATACATACTTCCAAAAAAAGACTCATATGTATGCTCCAGTTATGTGGTCTATCAGAAAACTTGAAGAGATGATGGACAATGCTCATGGTGAGCTTACTGAGAGAATAGAGAATCCTTTACTATCTGAAGCTGCTAAAAATAGAAATACTTTATTGAGAGATGGGATTGAGTCTATTAGGCAACTTACTGCTAATAGAGGGAATGGTGAATGGACTCAAGAAATACGCCATGCTGCGTCTACTGTCCATATGCAACATCGTGAAAACTGGACTAGTAATTTGATGAGGCGTAAAGATGGTGAAGTCCCTATGGAATATTTAGAAAAGACATTTAGAAATCTCCATAGAAATGAATTATCTAATCAAATGATTGAGTCTATGTATGAATCAATTAAATATGAAAAACATATGCCGTCTGATATTATTGAGTATATGCAAAATAGAGTAAAGCTTGCGTTTGGTCATACTGATACTATAAATAGAGTTCCCTGGTTCAATGGTTGGAGAGAAGTCAGCAATACTAGTGTTGCCAACTGGATGAACAAGTGGATACCAAAGAACTTAAAAGCAGGACGACATTTTGATGAGGATAGTGCTGAGAAAATGTTTCTAACTATGAATGGTTTATTCTCCATGAGGTTTTTAGGCACTACTGGTGCTATGGGGAATAGAACACAGATAATAAATCCTATTATACATTATGGATGGGATAAATATAGATGGGTGAGAAATATAAGTGAGGCATCTGAGACAGAACAAGCTTATTGGATGGGTGTTGTTGAGTCTACTGGTGTTTTAAATCTCCTTTCTATGTTTAATGATGTTATGCTACAGGGTGGTACTGTTGATGAATGGGATTTTGGTCTTTATCCGCTTTCTGACTCTTTAATGAAAAATGTTGCCGGTGCTGCTGTCCCAATACCAAGTGAGAACATGGTACAATGGATAAGGCTAATGAAAAAGGGTAAGGATAATTTTGTAAAAAATGGTAAACCTAGCCTTGATAAAATGTTATTAAAGCTTATACATCGAGAATCAAGCCTTACCAAAAGAGAAGATATAGCTTATTTAAGAGACTTGGAGAAATTATTGGCTGATCTTGATAGTTATGAAAAGTGGGAAGAATCATATGATTTTAATAATCTCGATGACCAATTGAAACAGGATTTAAGGGAAAAAAGAGATGCCTATTGGGGTGTCTTCTCGGCAGAGGAAAAAGAAAATACTAAAGAGATTATGGAAAATAGAATGAGAAGGCTTTTAGGGGATATAGCTGATCATAAATTTAAGAAAATGGTAACATGGAAGTTGTCATGGCATTTTCTCCCGGGTAAAGATATGTTCACATTTACTGAAGGTGAGCAGAAAATGAGATATGAGACTGCACTGATGGCACTTCGTCATGCTGATTTGCTTGGATTACTTGGTTCAAATAAAAATGAAGATAGGTTCTTTACTCCAGCAGCTATAAAAATAGCAAGGGATGCAGTGTATATGCAAATGTTTGGTATGTCTCCTGTTTGGTTGGGTGAAGCTTTTTCTGGGGCGGGTAGGACTGTGATGCAATATAAAGCATATCCGTTATTTCAAATGATACATGATTCTAATGTAGCATCGTCCTTTAGAGATGGGTCAAATGGCCTTATGGATACAACTAGTAGACTTTTCAATGCACTCAGTGAAGAATCTACTGATGAAGAAGCTAAGGCTATTGTGAGGATGATAGGCACCAGGGGAGCTGCTAGTGTTTTTGGTGTGTTGTTATCTATTGTACCGTTTATGTTTAAAATAGTAGGCAGGGCATCTGGTGTTAATAAAGTAATTAGGAGTGCTGAAAACCCAGCTGCTGCATTAGCCCTAAGAATGATTGCTTGGACTGTGCTAATGGGCTTGGGATTTTCTGATGATGATGAAGAAAAAATGAGAGAAGACTGGGCAAACAAATTGTTATTTATGCTTGCCCCTGTCTTCGTCGGCTCGCTACTAAGAGATGCCTATGATTTTGGTACTCGTATTGAAGAGCTTTAACTATCTTTAATCAAAGATTCTAGTTTTCGTATTCCATCTTCTAATGCCCTACTGAGATTTTTCAGCTGTACAATTAATTCTCGGAATCTTCTAATATCTACTCTCATTGTGTTAATCCAATGGTTAGACTTACATTAAATTTGAATATATTGATTCCTATTCCTAATAGTTCTTTCGATATTGCTAATGTAGTTGAAAACGGCTGTATCCATAGTTTAATACTCAACTGATCTTCTCTCATATCTATTTTTGTACAACTTAGTCCAATAAATTGATTTCCTTTTTTCCATAACGTCTTAAAACCTATAATTTCTGTTGGCATGTCCATCATTTCGGCCATATCTGATCCTCCTCTTGTAAGTGTTCATTAGATAAGCAGTTAGTAATAAGTATAGCATCAGCTGTCCTTAAAGTAACTCTCCTTTTTGATCCTAGGGTTTCTGCAATACGCATAGCCCATTTTTTTAACCTTAGTTTTCTGTCTGCTTTTGTTGGTGGCAACTTTCCATACTTTCCCATCCATGTCTGTGGTGTCTTTAGTTCATATGATATTCCATAACCTGTCAATAATCCTTTCCATATGCCAAAATTCATTCCAAATTTGAATGCACTGCTTCTGGCATCTGTTGGGAAAGCGTGTACGTTTTCAAGATAAGCTTCTATTGTTACATTCCCATTATATCTCGTTACTAAGTTGTGTATCGTTCTATTTGCTTCCTGTTCACCTTTCCATGCCCAAGAGTCTATCATAAAGAAGTTCATACAGACACCTCCTTTTGGAGAAGTAGCCATTTCAGAGTATTCACACTCATGCTCAATAGCTGCCATGCCTCCACTTGCTCCTGGGTCTATACCTATGAAGATTTTAGATGTTTTCATTTAGTTGTCCTCCCTGTGAAGGCAGGCTCGCTCGCTCAGTCGCTCGGTGTCCCTCGCTCGCTCGCCTGCCGGTTAGTTAAAATAACGACTTCCTGTTGTCTGCTTGTGCTTCTTCGACTGTATTGTAGTATTTACATTTATCTCCGTTAAAACCTATCGTATACGTCCCTATTTGACCATATCTAGACTTAGCTGCTATGATGTCAGCCTCATTCCTGTCATATGCTGAGTCATCAAAGTTATGACCATACCACACAAACAATGCTGTCTCTGCTGTTTGCTCTATAACGCCACTTTCTGAGTAATCGCTCATTCTTGGTCTAGGGTCTGCCCTCATCTCAATAGCTCTATTTAATTGACTAAGTAAGAAAGCACAGCAATTATATCGTTTACATGCCCATTTATATTCTTGCATTATCCTTTCAATCTCAAATCTTCTGCCGTCATATCCGCCTTCTACTTTGATTAACTGTATATAATCATCTAATACTACATCTGGTTTTTCTCTTGATACTTCCCTAAGACTCTCATCTAATGTTCTAACATCATCATACATTATTAATTTAGAATACTTTTTATCAATACCTTTAGCAGTGTCCTTT
>CEPX01005374.1_pt1 | contig 12356 bp, 11 predicted proteins | sample 361361 | NCBI WGS metagenome assembly CEPX01 (sample SAMEA2619974, study PRJEB7988) | marine metagenome | biome: marine biome (ENVO:00000447); feature: mesopelagic zone (ENVO:00000213) & marine oxygen minimum zone (ENVO:01000065); material: "saline water (ENVO:00002010), including plankton... | reverse complement strand
GATGATGAAGAAACATCAGCATCTAGTAATGAAATTTTCTTAAGAGTACCAAAAGACGCTAGAACTGGAGACTATGAAGTATCAGTTGAGGTTTCATATAACAGGGGACATGATGTTGTAAGAGCTAAAACATTAGTACATGTTGAAGGTGTTAGTGGAGTAGGATTAGATGATACAATAATTAGTGTAGATTCTCAATCTAAATCAGTTAACACTGGTGAACAAACTGGTTATAGAGTAATGGTAGCTAACATGGGTGAAGAAGTCCAAAGATATAGCTTAGAAGTATCTGGAGAGAACTTATGGGCTACATCAAGAGTTGATCCATTATTTGTAACAGTAAGACCTGGTGAGACTGGAGAATTAAATGCTTTATTAACAGTTAAGGAAAGTGCTCCCCAGGGAAGAAATAGCTTTGTAGCTAAAGTAAGATCTGGAGATCAATTAGTCAAAGAAATTAGCTTAACAGCTGATGTAAATGACGGAAGTCTTAACTTCGGAGATGGTACAAGAAAAGCATTAACTGTTGTGTTTGGTGTTTTAGTAGTATTGTTAATAATCCTTGGTTTAGTAGTTGCTTTCAATAAAATGAAAGGCGATGAAGGCGAAGGAGAAGAAGGAACAAACTACTATTAATTTCTTTTCTCTTTTTTTTATTTTAATTCTTATTTTTATTTTTTATAATGTTTAATTTCAGAAATAATTTCTTCAAAATCAGGATATAATCCTCTAATTCTACTATAAACTTTTTCTCTTTCTCCTTGAGTAAATCCTAAAGCTTTTAGATAATCCGCTACTCTTTTCTCAGCTAATTTTTTATGTTGAATATTTTTCATTCTACCAAATAAGCTGCAAGTCTCTATCTGTCTTACTAAATCTCTTGCGCCTCCTTTAGACCATATTCTCTCTCCTAAATCTCGTTTCCCATCTTCTATAACTAAATGATCAATTAAATCATTAAGACAAGGACATTCAATTTGTTTTCTTTGAGATCTTAAAGTAATTTTAATTTCTTTCATTAATTGTTTTTTAGGAGAAGCAGTAGCATCTATCATAAAATAATGAAATTGGTAAAAGATATAAATTTAATGTATATTTAATCTAGACTTTTAAACTAACTACTTTAGTTATCTCATTTTGCATACTAACACCATATATTTGATTAGCTCCACTTATAATCGCATCATTATGAGTTATAACAATATATTGTGCTTTCTTAGCATAATTTTGTATTAGTCTATTTAATAATTCAGAGTTTGATTTATCTAATGCCGCATCTACCTCATCAAATAAATAGAAACTAGCAGGTTGTAATTCTTGTATAGCAAATATGAAAGATAAGGCAGCTAAAGTTTTTTCTCCACCTGATAATGATTTAATATCTAAAAATTTATTTCCAACAATTCTAACTTTAATATCCATTCCACCATTAAAGACATTCTCTCTATCTTCTAATTCTAGATGGGCTTGCCCTTTAGTTGATAGATTAGTAAAAATCCTTCTAAAATTATCATTTATAACTTTAAAAGTCTTCATAAATATCTCTTGTTTTCTTCCTTCTATTTCCTTTATCATATTAATCACATCTTCTTTTTCTGATCCTAATCTCTCTTTCTTATCAACTAAATTTTTGTATTCATTTTCAACATTTTCATAGATTTCTAATGCTCTTAAATTAACATTACCTAAATTATTTAATGAAGATTCAGATTTTTTAATTTCATATTTTAAATCTTCTAAAGAAACACCTTTTCTTATCTTAGCATCTACATATTGTTCAAATTCTTTATTCAATCCTTCTAATTCAGCTATTACTTTTGCTTTATCTAAATTAATAGTATTTATTCTATGTTCTACTGCTTTAATTTTTTCTTCTTCTCTTGAAATATTTGACTCTCTTTTGTTAACTTCTTCATTAACTTTATTTCTTTTAGCAAATAAACTTCTAAAATCATTATAAAATCTTTTTTCTAAACTCTCTTTTTTCTTTAAATTTTCTTTATCTAATTTTAATTTTTCATTTAAAGAATTTAATTCTTGAATGAAATCTTGTTTTTCTTTTTCACTATCTGTAATGATCTTTATTGTTTTTTCTTTTTCTTGAGAATATATTTCATTAATTTGGACATCAAAATTCTTAATTTCTGCATCTATTTGTAATATTTTTTCCCTAATTTGTTGTCTATCTCTCTCTATCTTATTCAATCCCTCTACTGCTTTATCATCATATCTTATGTTTACCCTTATATCTTTTAATCTATCAATATCTTTTACTAATTTAATTAATTCATTATCTAATTCTTTTAGTTCTTTATTTTTTGTTTTTAATTCATTGTTTATATCTTGTTTTCTTGATTTTAATTCATCTAAGTCAATAGCACCAAGTGCTTTTTCATACTTCAATAATTCTCCTTCTATCTCTGCTTTCTTTTCTCTAGAATTAATTATCTTAGATTCAATTTCAGATTTTCTTTTCTCAAAAACATCAACTTTTTTTCTTAATTCATTTACATCTGACTGTAATTTATTGATGTCTTGGGTAAATTCTTTTTCTTTAAAACCAACCCCTTTCCTTCTATAACCCCCAACCATTGCTCCACTTACTTCAACTAAATCTCCTTCTAGAGTGACCATTCTAGCATTTCCTATCCCAATAGATCTAGCTGTTTCTAAATTATTAACAATTAATGTACTGCCAAAAACATAATTAAAAACATCTTTAAATTTATCATTAAATTCAACTAGATTAATAGCTAAATCAACAACTCCATTCTTATTTGTTAAAGAGTTAGCTCTAGAATCAATCCCTCTTCCGTTTATTTTGTTTAATGGAAGAAACGTAACAACACCTAATTTATTTTGTCTTAATAGTTTAATGCACTTAGATGCTGTTGAATCATCTTCTACAACTATACTTCTTGATCTTGAACCTGCAGCAACTTGTAATGCTAATGAGTATTTTGAACTTACTTTTCCTAATTCATTAACAGTTCCATGAACTTTAGGATCTTTTAATTTTAGAATTTTTTGTGTAGCTACATTATCAATTAATCTTTCTTGGACTCCTTCTTGTCTAGCATTTAATCTAAATAATTCTTCACTTTTCTCTACTAAGAATCCTCTTGTTTTATTGAGTTGAGATTGTAATAAACTTGATTCATTTGTTAATTTTTCAAAATCTTGTTTAATCTTCTTATGATTTTGTTTTAAATTTTTAATTAAAGCTAATTCATCTTTATTATCATCTATTTTAAGATTTGATAGTTCAAAATTTATCCTATCAATCTCTCTTAGTTTTTCTTGTTTTTTTTCTACTAAAGAATTTAGATGGGTTTGAGAATTTTCAATAGTTTGTTCAATTTTATTTAATTCTTCTGGATTTATTTTATGCTTTTTCTTATATTTATTGATAGAATCTAGAAATTCAGCATCTTCTTTTAATAATTCTCTTTTATTTTTTATTAAAGATTGTCTATCATTGTCTAATTCTTTTAATTTTTCTTCAATATCTTTAATGTTTCTTTGTAATTGTCCTTTTCTATTCTCAATTTTTTTAACTTCTTGTTCACAAGTTTCTTTTCTTGAATTATCTCTTACTAAATCTGTTTTTAACACATCAATATCTTCATGTAATTTTTTTTGTTCTACTTCTCCTTTCTCTTCTAAATCTTTATTTATTGAAGAAATTTGTTCTTTTCTCTTTCCTATATCTTCTTTTATTTCATTTATTTTTTTATTAAATTTATTTAATTCATTATCTTGTTCTTTTACTCTTTTTTCAAATTCTTGCTTTTTTGAATCTTTTTCTTTTATTTGTAAATTTAAGAATGTAGCTTGATTATCTCTAATCTTATTTTGTAACTCTTTATATCTTAAAGCTTGATCTCTTTCTTTTTTTAATTCTCTTAAATAAGCATTTCTTTCAGTTAATACAATACTAACCTCATTTAATTTTTCATCTGCTTTTCCTAACTCATTCAATGCTTTAGTTTTTTTTTCTTCGAAAACACTTAATCCAGAAACTTCTTCTATTATCTCTCTTCTATGATCTGGTTTCATCTCCATAAACGCAACAATATCTCCTTGTAAAACAATATTATGTCCATCAGGATCTACTTTTCCGGCATTTAGTAGATCTATAACTTGTGTTCTTGTAACAACTTTATCATTTATTCTATAAGTAGAATTACCATTCTGTTTAACTGTTCTTGAAATTTTAATCTCTTGATCATTTAAAGGGAATATTTTTTCAGAATTATTAAATGTCATTGCTACTTCTGCTTCAGGGGAAGGTCTTCCTTTTTTCCCACCATGATAAATTAAATTAGAAGATTTTTCTGCTCTTAGACTTTTAGCAGAACTTTTTCCTAATACAAATGTTATTGCATCTACTATATTCGATTTTCCTGAACCATTTGGACCTATAACAGAATTATATCCGTCACCAAAGATTAATTCAGTTCTTTTAGCGAAGGATTTAAACCCTCTAGCCATTATACTTTTTATTACTGTCATTCTCCTCTATAAAATATTTTTTGAATTTAAAAGTTTTATTATATTATTAAATTAGAACTCATCTAGTTTTTTTTGTCCTTTAGCTTTTTTATGAGCTTTCCAAGTACTCCAAGATTTTCTAAATAATTCTGGATGTTTATCCCAATTTTCTTTGACAAATTTTTTAGTTACCTCATTACTTGGATATCCAGGTCCAATCTCCCCATACTTCTTTTCTAATTTTTCTATTTCTCGATCTCTATTAACTTTAGCTATTATTGAAGCTGCAGCAACAACTAAATATTTAGACTCAGCTTTATGGTCTGCTATTAATTCAACATCTTTATTTTTCAATAATTTTCTAATGTAACCTTTGTAAGCTTCTTTATTTGGACTTGGAGCATCAATATAAACTTTTTTTGGATTTATTTCATTTATTATTTTAGCTGTTTTATGTGCTTCTAACCAATTTAAGTTTAGATCATCTTGCTCTAAAAAAGAATCTATTTCATCAGGCTCAACTTTAACAACCTTAACTTTAGCTATCTTTTTTATTTTATCAAATAATTCAAATCTTTTCTTCTTAAGTATTAATTTAGAATCTTTAACTTCTATATCTTTTAGTTTAGACTCTTTAGAATCATCTAAATATACTCCAGCTATTACTAATGGTCCAATTACAGGACCTCTACCAGCTTCATCTATTCCTAAGATTAATACCATATAATCAATATTTCTCAATATATTTATAAAAACTTCTACTTGATTAAAAAATATAAAAAACTTAATAAAGGGGATATTTTAATTCTTTAAAATGAAAAAAATTTGGTCTTGGATTATATTTATATTAATTGCAGTAATTGCATTCTTTTTCATAAGAGAGAACATACATGAGTTTAGTCAAGTTCCAGAATTTTCATTTGTTTATATTATTCCATTAGTAATTTTAGTTTTATTAAATTTATTTGCTAATGGGTTAAGAATAAAATTATATAGTGAATATTATAACATTAATTTAAAACCAATTGAATGGTTTGGTTTAGTGTCTATATCTATAATGGGTAATCATCTAACACCTTTTAGGGCAGGACATGGCGCTAGAGCTATTTATCTAAAAAAGAAATACAAACTTCCTTACACCTCTTTTTTAACAACTATGGCTTCTTCTTATGTAATCAAGTTTTTAGTGTATGGTGGGTTAGGAATAATACTAAGCTTATTAATCTTAAAATATTATAATATTTTTAATAAGTTTATATTTTTATTATTAGTTGTACTATTTATAATATCACTAGTGGCTATTTTTACCCCTCCTATCTTCAAAAAAAATAAAAATAAATTTTTGAATAGATTCATTAGGCTATTAAATGAATGGAAAGTTATGAGTAAAAATCATAATTTTCTCTATAAAATTATTTCAATAGATGTAATTGTATGGATCTTAAGATCTTTTAGATTATTTTTTGCTTTCAAAGCATTTTCATTTGACGTTCCTTTCTTATTCATATTACTTATAGCTGTTCTATCTGTTTTATCTGTTTTTCTTAGTTTAACTCCAGCTGGAATAGGAGTGTTAGAGACTGTTGTTGCATTATCTGCAGAAGCAATTGGTATTGGATTTGTAGGTGGTGTTTATGCTGGGGTATTAGATAGAGTTGTGTCTGTAATAATAATTTTTATATTTGGTCCTATATTCAGCTATAAATTAATGAGGAACTTATGAAGTTTTCACAATTAGAGATAAAAGAACTAATTAAAGCATGGTTAGCTATCTCTATAGCATTTGGAATTGTGTTAAAAGGAAATTTTGGATTTATACAAAGTTTTATTTTAGCTGCATTAACAGTAGGAGTAGGATTTTTATTACATGAATTAGCTCATAAAGTAGTAGCTCAAAGATATAGATGTTGGGCTGAATTTAGAGCTTTTGATCAAATGTTAATTTTAGCTATATTAATGAGTTTTTTTGGTTTTGTTTTAGCTGCTCCTGGTGCTGTTTTTATTAGAGGTAATATAAATAATGAAAAAAATGGGAAAATTTCAGTAGCTGGCCCTATAACAAACATTGTTTTAGCAATATTATTTTATGGATTATTACAAATAACAACTGGAAGTTTAGGATTGATAGCTTCTTATGGATTAAGAATTAATTCCTGGTTAGCATTATTTAATATGATTCCAGTATGGAATTTTGATGGATCTAAGATAATTAGATGGAATAAGATAGTTTATGCTATTGTTGTGATAATAGCATTAATTCTTATGATAATCTAAAAATAAGAGAAGAAAAAGAAGATTACTCTTCTTTAGGCTCTTCAGAAGCTTCTTCAGTTGATTCTTCTTTAGCTTCTTCAGTTGATTCTTCTTTTGGTGCTTCTTCAGGTGCACCTCCACCTGCTGCTGCACAGTTTGTACAGACTTTTTTACCTTCTTTCTCTTGTAATTGTTCTTCTGGAACATCTGCTCCACAATTTTCACAGTTAGTCATTTTTATTAAATCCTCCTGATTCTTATCTATAATTAAAAAATAAGGCTATTTAAATGTTATGGTGACCAAGTTTTTTTAAAAAATATTGAATATTTATAGTTTAAATGATCTAATATTTGGAATGTTTAGCGAGGGAAGGATTTGAACCTCCGACCTCCGGGTTATGAGCCCGACGGGCACTCCTGACTGCCCCACCTCGCTATAATATGAATATAACAAAATCTATTTTTAAGCTTTTGGTATTCTAAAAATCTTTTTATATTAATAGTCAACCAGAAGATGATTCTTTTTACTATTTTAGTTATTAATACAAAAAATAATAATCATCGGAATTTATTGATTTATATTTCTTATAAAAAACTTAAATAATTCTTACATAAAGCTTTTAAAGAAATTTGAGATTTATTTTAATAAGCCGAGATCGCATAATCTGGTATTGCACTGGACTGCTAATCCAGGCCCTTCGGGGCATCTGGGTTCAAATCCCAGTCTCGGCGTATCATCTACTATAATCAATTGAGCGCAAAGTTTAAAAGTAAACATTAATATTAAATTAAATGGTTCATTGTAATCGATGTGGAAATGAATTTGATAATTTCTTTAATGGAGTAAATTGGTGTGTTTATTGTGGTAAAATTTTCGCTTTTGACGAAAACCTATTAAATGAAAAAAAAGGAAAAGGAAAAGAATATAAATAACTTAATACTATCAAATTAAAAATGGGGCAAGAAGAAGTTAAAAACGTTCTAGAAAAAGCTAAAGATTGGTTGCTAAGCAGAGAGATTGCACATAAAGCAAGGATTTCTCTTGGATCAGTACAAGCATCATTACAAAGAATGATTAAGTGGGGAGAAGTAGAAACTAGAAAAGCCAGGGAAGTTATACAAGATCAAACAAGAATTAAGAGTAATAGTGCAGGAATAGCTTATAGATTAAGAGATACTAGTGAAGAAAGAACAACTAAAATTTTTAAAAAAACTAAAAGAAGATCGAAAAAGTAAACTTATTCTTATTTATACTGCCGACGTCGCATAATCTGGTATTGCACCGGTCTCGAATTTTTTAAAGGAAAACCGGATCCTTTTGGATATGTAGGTTCGAATCCTACCGTCGGCGGAAGTTTTATAAACTAAAATATCAAGATAATATTAATAAAAAAGAGTTCTAAAAAAATTTATTGATGGAATAAACTATGAAAAACATATCCAGAAACACTTTCAATTTAGGTTTAGTTGGAGCTATAGGATTGTTTAGTTTTGATGCAGCTCTACCTAACCTTCTATCTTCATCAAATACTCTAACAACTAGAAAAAGAATAATCAAACCACCTAAATTTACAAAAGTTCCAAAATTAGGTGGGAAGATTGAATTTGATGAACTAAAATTTGAAGAATTTGAAGAAGGATTAGAATTTTCGAGAATTAATATTTATAATGATAAAGAATTATCAGATATAGTCTCTGCTGTTAGAGTAAATCCAAAAAAACATACTCTAAAAGTTTCTTCAGGTTACAAAAATTCTAAAGAAGTTTTTGTTAGAGATATAGAAGAATGGCAAGAATATCTAAAAGCTCCAATAGTTTTTAACAGTGCACAATATATGGCAGAACCATGGGGAAGACCAGTAGCTAGATTAATATCTAAAGGAAAGAATATAGGACCTAGAAGGAATAGATCTTCAAGAGGAATGTTAGTGGGTGATCCTTTAGAAAAAAGATTGCCTGAAATTGATTTATTAGATTATGAATATGATGGTTATCCAAATAAAATTAGATATAATGAAGCAGTAGAACATTGGATGATATTATTAGATGGAAAAGGAAAGATAAGAGTTAGGGAATCTGGATGGCAAGCTAATAGAACTGTAGTTGCAAAAGATAAAAAAAGTAGATTTCTTGTATTTACGACAGAAGGAGGATTATTTACTCTAAATAAATTTGGAAAATTTTTGAGTGAATCTAAATTAGGAATTGAAACAGCAATGAATATGGATGGAGGTTATGAGGCTTGTCTAGCAATTAATACTAAAAATTTAGAATATGTAACTTATGGTCAATTTGAGACTTATGGTCCAAATAAAAATGTAAGTATACTTAACGCAAAAATAAAGATTCCTACAGTTGTAGGGGTATATCCTAAAAATTAATTTATTTTTTCGCTACAGTTTTACTACCAAATATTGGTGGATTCAAAATTCTAAATTCGTCCATTATTTCCCATGTTGCTGTTCTTTCTAATGCATGTTTCCTACACACATTACTTCTAATTACAATTTTAGACCCTTCTCTCTTTCCACTTATATGTTGATATTTCTTAGTAAGATCTAATCCAAATCCTTGAAATATTTGATTTTTTTGGATAGTTGGAGAAGAATATCTTCTTCCAAACAACTCATTTTTACCAGTTCCTGGACCACAATTATAATAAAGGAAAGACCAAGCTATTCTTTCTCTAGGATCTAATTCTCTATTTGTAGGAATTATTCCTTTTTCTTTTGCTTCTTTAAAATCTCTTTCAAACAAACGATCATAATATTTATACAAAGCTGTTGAAGATTCAATTAGATCTTGAAGATTGTCAAATTGAGCATATTTAACACTTTCTCTTTTTTCATTAAGGGTGCTTCTAAACTTTGTTATCCCATTACCAATTTTTAGATCTTTTCTTAGATAACCAAGACTCTGAAGTCTTCTAATCATATTTTCATTTAAAGAATCAGCTCCAGTTTCACCAAAAGGATCAAATATTATTTTGTGGTCTTTACTGTTTATATCACCTAAATAATAATTTTTAATCGAATAACTATCAGGGGCAGCCAATCCTTCAGCAAATAATAGAGTCATAAGTGCATTTGGATCTAAATTTCTTTTATGAGCTGCATCGAAAAGCATTTTACATAAATTAATTTCACGCGCATCATTACAATACCCAAGATATTTTCTGGGAGTTAGATCGCAATTAGATTTGACGCATGTTTGTTCTTTTTTTATTTTTCTTAAAATTTCAAATTCTTTACTTGAAATTTGAGCTGCATTTAAAATTATATTAGATCCTAAATCTGAAATTTTAGTTTTTGAACATTTTGAACATTTTAGATCGCCAGAGGAATATGACAAAATATTATTAAAAGAATCATCTCTCAAATTTGTTGATTCAATATTTTGGAAAAAATCCCCATAATAACTAACTTTTCCTTTATCAATTTTTAGAATTCCTACTTTTTTCCCTAGATTAGACTGTACATTAAATGTAGAATCTTTAGAACTTTCTACATTTAAATTCTTAAGTTTAGTATAAGTAACAAAATTACCATTCAAAACTCCATTTCCATTAATACTTACTTTATCTAATCCTTCTCCTTCTAAACATATACTTCCACCTGAGAGATCATTACAATTACCAAATTCAGTACTAAATTTAGATATAGTATGTAACAATTTTTTATCTTTGAAAATTTGATGATGATCAGATAATACTTTATTTAGGTTAGGTGTACTTACTAAAGTAACAGTATGATCTAAAGGTTTGATACAAAAATCTTTATACAAAATACATTCTTTTTTCTCTCCTACCAAAAATCCAGAAAAGACCATTTTAGGTTGAAATGAACTTGCCTTTTGATCAATATATCTTTTAGTGAAGATCATTGAAAATGCATCAATATCAAAAAAACAATCTGCACCCACACAAATTTTTTTAATCATCTCTTTATTACTATCAACATTAGGCATTATACTAAAATGAGGAGTATTGATTCCATCCGTCTTTAACTCTATATCTTGATTACTGAATATAGGAGACCCAGATAGTTGGTATAAATCTTCTAAAATGATTGCCCCTCCAATCCTCTCACATTTAACCTCCTCTGTAACGTAAGTAAGATGGTCTTTAGTTACACAAAATTTTAAGATAACAGAATGTTTACCTTCAGGAGTTAAACTAAGAGATGAAAGTTCAATCCCTTTTTCTATGCTATAATGATAATATCCAAACCATCCTTTTAGATTAGATAATTTTTTATTTAAAAAATCAGGATTTTTTACTACTCTTTTTTCAAATTCATTTCTCAATTTGTCAATTAAAAGATATTCATCTCTTACATAATCTCTTCCATTGAATATTAAATCAGCAAACTCTTTATCTTCAAGTTTAGTAAAATCTATAGAATCACTATATCTCTTGACTAATAAGACTAAATCATTTCTAGATATTTGACCTGATTCTAAAGATTTAACCGCTCCTTTAAGGTCTAATTTAATTTTATTATCTGAACCACAACTAAAACCTTTATTAAAACAATATTTAGATATAAATTCTCTATCATGAATATTCTTTATTAATTCTTGATCTTGAGCAGATCCTGGAATAGTTAGAAGAATTTGATCAGATCCTGGAAGGATTGTGCCCCCTAGAACGAATTCTAGATTAATTAGTAGAATAAAGATTGTAGAGAAGATGATTAACAATTTTTCAAATTTCATTTATTTAAGCACCTCAATATTTGGATATTCCCATATTGAGTTAAATATGAATTCTTTTTTATTTAAATCATCAAATTTTAATGTATACAAAACAGTGTTTTGGTTAATGTTAAGAATTGATATTTCTATCTCATTTTCATCAGAAAATTCTAAAATATCTGATAAAGGAACAAAATCTTTACTATCACTTAAAATACTAAAAAATTCATTTAATTTGTTTGTTATATCTAATAAATCATATTTGATAGTGGATGTAGATTCTTGAATTCTTAATATTCTACTTCGATCTATATTACTTCTAACAACAACTAAATTTGATATTAATTTTATATTATTTTTATTAAACTCTATTTCAACATCTTTAGTTATTGAAGAGTTATATGCTTCTAATGAATTAGAGATACAAAAATCAAATTCTTCATTATAAATTTTTTTAATCTGCTCTTGATAATAGTTAGGATTATCTTTTATATTAAGTTTATAGATGAGATTATAATGAGGGATTTTATCCACCCCATAAAAAGAATAATTCTCAGGATTGTATAATCCTCCCTCTCTACCAAACTTAAATACTGAATCTAAAAAAGAGTCTTCATAACAAATTCTAAATATCTCATCAAAACCATCAAAATACTCTTGATCAGATGTAGAGATAATTGGCTGTAATCCATTATTTAGAATGTTATTTCTTAAAAAAAATATGATTGTAACTATCAATAAAATAAAGATTGCTAATAAAACAAATATAGTTACTTGACCTCTTTTCATTGTTTATGATAATATTTATATATTTAATAGTATTTCTATATTCAATAGAGGGTGAGGCGTTAGAATTCTAGGTTATCGCGTACCGTCGGCGTTACTGTTAAATGTTCGGTTCCCATATATGTCTT
>CEPX01171972.1_pt1 | contig 12362 bp, 12 predicted proteins | sample 361361 | NCBI WGS metagenome assembly CEPX01 (sample SAMEA2619974, study PRJEB7988) | marine metagenome | biome: marine biome (ENVO:00000447); feature: mesopelagic zone (ENVO:00000213) & marine oxygen minimum zone (ENVO:01000065); material: "saline water (ENVO:00002010), including plankton... | reverse complement strand
GGGGGGGGGTGTGGGGAGGGGGGGGGCGCGATAAATTTTCCGCCACCAACGACAGCTTACCCCCAAACCCCAGACATATATTTTTTTTTGGAGTCTTTATGCCCAAGCAGGCTTCGCGTCAGGAGCAGCAGTTAATAACCGATGTGTTTAGTTATGCCTGTGATCCGTTAGGGTATGTGATGTATGCCTTTCCCTGGGGCAAGTCGGGGACGCCGTTGGCGGGTGTTTCTGGTCCTCGCGAGTGGCAGTTGGAGATTTTGGAGGCTATCCGCGTTCATATTATTGAGAACAAGAACCGCATGGGTGGGGGGCGCAGGCCGGAGGTTTTTCAGTTATGCCGTGCTAGTGGGCGGGGGATAGGGAAGTCGGCGTTATTTGCCATGTTGTCCTTGTGGTTTATTAGTTGTCATCCTGGGGCCACGGTTATTATTTCTGCCAACACTGAAGATCAGTTGAAGTCGCGGACCATGGCTGAGTTAGGCAAGTGGCTGACGCTTTCGATCAACAACCACTGGTTTGAGAAGCAGAAGATGAAGATCGAGCCTGCGGGGTGGTATGCGGAGTTGCTCCGTTCTCAGATGCAGATCGACACCGATTATTTTTACATTGACGGGCAGTTATGGAGTGCCGACAACCCCTCGGCTTTTGCCGGGGTTCACAACACGGTTGCCGGGACCATGGTTTTGTTTGACGAGGCTGCGACCATACCAGCGCCCATCTGGGATATTACCAGTGGGTTTTTCTCGGATATGATGCTGCACAGATATTGGCTTAATTTTTCTAATGGGCGGTTGAACACGGGGGCATTTTACGACTGTTTTCATGGCCCCCGGCGTCCTTTCTGGCGCACCGCCTGTATTGATAGCCGTGATGTGGAGGGATACGACCCTGGTGTGTTTAAGCAGATCATTGACACCCATGGTGAGGACAGTGATGTGGCGCGGGTTGAGGTCAAGGGGCAGTTTCCGCGACAGGGGGAGCAACAGTTTATCTCCCGTGAGGTAGTGGAGATGGCGCAGTCCAGAGATATGGAGCCTGACAATGGTGCCCCGCTTCTTCTGGGGGTTGATGTGGCACGGTTTGGTGATGATGCGACGGTTTTATACCCGCGCCAGGGCCGGGACGCCCGTAGTCTGGGGCCGGTTTCCTACCGCAAGCTCGACACCGGACAGGTAGCGCAGCGCGTTGCCGAGTGGTGTGATGAACACAACCCGAAAGCTGTCCTGGTGGACGGGGGCGGGGTTGGTGGTGGTGTCGTTGATAGCCTTAAAGCTATGGGCTACCCCGTTATTGATGTTAATGGCGGGGAGCGCCCTGACAACCGGACTGAATATACGAACAAGCGGGCTGAGATGTGGGACCGCATGAAGAAGTGGCTGGCCCAGGGCGGGTGCCTCTGGAAAGACATGCACAAGGGCCAGGGGTCGAAGATATGTCCACTGGAGACCGATCTACTCGCCCCCAATTACGACTTTGATCTACATCACCGCCTTAAACTCGAACGCAAGGACATGATGAAGAAGCGTGGTGTAGCCTCGCCCGACATGGCCGATGCTCTAGCTTTGACCTTTGCCAAGAACTTTGGCCGCAGTGACAGTCGCCAGAGCAAGCGCCGTTCCCGCCGGAATGTAGCGCGTGGAATGGACTACGCCGTTATCTAACCAAGAAGGAACATAATATGGGTTTTATCTTTTCCTCCCCCTCGCCACCGCCACCGCCAACGCCACCGCCACCGCCACCGACGAGGGACTCCAGCGAGGTCCAGGCCAGAGCGCGTGAAGAGCGCCTGCGCCGTGCCAAGGCAGCGGGCAGATCAAGCAACATCCTGACCAGTGGGCAGGGGGTGGAACTTGCAGGCGACTCCGCCGGGGTCAAAATGCTGCTTGGAGAATAACAGATGGACCGCGCCGATCATATTATCGCCCGCTACGATAAGCTCAAGGGAGAGCGGGGGACATGGGAAAACCACTGGCAGGAGATAGCCGAGCGCGTCCTGCCGCGATATTCCGACAGTTTTATCTCTCCGGCTTCCATGTTGACCAAGGGAGAGAAAAAAACCGAGAAGATGTTCGATAGCACGGCTGCCATTGCCCTTGAAAGGTTCGCCGCCGCCATGGAGAGTATGCTGACGCCACGCAACTCAACATGGCACAGACTTTCCTCATCCAACCCGTTTCTCAACAGGGACCGTGAGACGGAATTATGGTTTGCCGAGGCCACACGGATACTGTTTAGCCGCCGTTACGCCCCAGAGGCCAATTACGCCAGCCAGCAGCATGAGGTTTATATGGGGCTTGGCGCGTTTGGCACAGGAGCCATGTTTATCGACAGGCACGATGCCGGGGGACTGCGCTACAGTTCAGTCAACCTGGCGGATATTATTTTTGCCATGAACCACCAGGGCGTTCTCGATACCAGTTACCGCAAGTTCACGCAGACGGCGCGGCAGATGAAGCAGCGCCTTGACAGTGGACGCTACAAACAGATACCAGAAGATGCGATGAAGGCGGTTGAGAAAACCCCGGATAAGCCCTTCGAGGTTATCCATTGTGTTATGCCCCGCGACGACATGGACCCCGCGAAGTCAGACTTCAGGGGGATGAGCTTTGCCTCATTCTATGTCTCCATGACCGACAAGATGATACTGAGCGAGGGGGGGTTTAGGCAGTTTCCCTACGCCATCAGCCGCTATGTAACGGCCCCCGGCGAGGTCTATGGGCGCTCACCAGCGATGATAAGTTTACCTTCCATCAAGGTGTTGAACGAGCAGAAGAAAACGATGCTCAAGCAGGGCCATCGCGTTGTTGATCCCGTATTGCTGGCCCACGACGACGGTGTTCTCGACACGTTTAGTCTAAAGCCCGGAAGTGTTAATGTAGGCGGCATCAACGCCCAGGGGCAGCGTATGGTCCAGGAGTTGCCCACCGGCAACCTCGCCGCCGGACAGGAACTAATGGATATGGAACGCGCCGTGATAAACGACGCCTTTCTCGTTACCCTGTTCCAGATACTCGTTGAAACGCCCGCCATGACAGCCACCGAAGTACTTGAACGGGCGCGAGAGAAGGGTGCCCTGTTAAGCCCCACCATGGGACGCCAGCAGTCGGAAATGCTCGGCCCCATGATCGAGCGTGAGCTTGACCTTCTTGTCATCCAGGACATGCTGCCCCCCTTACCCCCGGCGCTGGTCGAGGCGGAAGGTGAATTTGATATTATCTATGACAGTCCTTTGAGCCGGTCCCAACGGGCAGAGGAAGCTGCTGGCTGGCTCCGCACCTTTGAGAGCGCCGGAGCCTTCGCATCCATGACTGGAGACCCATCAGCCCTGGATCACTTCAACACCGACATCATTATTCCTGAACTGTCGAAGATCAACGCCGTGCCTCCATCATGGATGCGGGGTGCCGATGGAGTGGCTGAGTTGCGCGAGGCGCGGGCGCAACAGGCACAGATACAACAGGCTATCGAGGTCGCGCCCGCCGCTGCCGGAATGCTCAAGGGAGTTGGAGGGACGAATGGGGGGAATTGATACAATACAGGCAAAGAGCGCAAGGGACGCGGGTAGGGCTAGTGCCACATTTGGCGCGGGGAGTAGAGCGCCAACGCTCCCAGGCCACACTAGCACTCGGCGGTTGGACGCGAGAGGATTATTTCCTGATGATCAAAAACAAAAAACAGCGTTCGACCCGGAAGGGAGTGGTTTTGATATAAACACAGCCATAGACGCAGGGTTACGGCGTGACCCGACCCCCGGCCCGAACCAATTTCATCTACAGACACGGCTTCCTCTCGATGCTGCGGCTAAGAGAAAATTTGGTTTCAGTGATGACCAAGAGGTGGGGATGATCTTAAAGGGGAAAGGGCACCGAAGTTTTAAGGTTGGGGTTGAGGACGACGCCCGCTTGGGGTTCACACTAGTTAAGCGTAGAGGAAGGTATTTCACCGTAAAATGACGGAGAAAACAAAAGAACTACTGAGGTCAAGGCAACAGGCATACAAACAGGTTTTCCATGGAGAGGGGGACGAGCCGTCCATACCCGGCGAGATCGTTCTGGGAGACCTCGCTAAGTTTTGCCATGCTCACGAAAGCCCCTTTCATAAGGACGAGCGGGCGACCCTAATTATGATAGGAAGGCAGGAGGTGTTTTCCCGCATCAAGCATCAACTCAATATGACCGACAGCCAATTATGGCGATTCTATGTCGGCGTGGAAACTTAACAACTAAGGATCAAGGAGACCACTCAAATGCCGGAAGAAATCGGGTCCGCAGCAGCGGGCAACCCGGAAGGCGAGACAGCCCCGGAAGCAAATAAAGATACCCCAGCAGAAACAAATGACGCCAAGGCCGGAAGCGGCTTTCTCTCAACCGTAGAGGACGACGATCTGCGAAGCTGGGCCGAGAGCAAGGGGCTTTCCGCCCCCGATCAGGCGCTCTCCAGTTACCGCAACCTTGAGAAAGTGTTCGGCGCCGACAAGGCTGGCCGCACGGTTGTTTTGTTGGGTGATGAGCCAACGCCGGAAGAGCAGTCGGACTTCTACACCCGCCTTGGCAGACCAAAAGACCCCAAGGGGTATGAATTTACCGCCCCAGAGGGTGCCGACCCGGCGTTCTCTGAGGAAGCCAAGGTAAAATTCCACGAACTGGGACTGACCGCTCACCAAGCGGAAGGTCTGGCCGAGTGGTATAATGGTCAGGTGTCCACCATGACCGAATCTGCGGAGGCCCAATACAAGGAGCAGATCGACATCGACACTGCATCCCTACGCAAGGAGTGGGGCGCGGCATACGACAAAAATGTTGGGGCGGCGAAGTCGGCCACCAAGGAGTTCGGGCTTGATGAGGCCCAGGTTGACGGCCTTGAGGCGTCCCTTGGGTTTGGCGGGCTGATGCGCTTCATGCACAGTCTCGGCTCCCGCCTTGGCGAAGACACCGTTGATGGCAGTGAGGATAATGTGGGCAGCGGCCTGATGACGCCGGAATCGGCTAAACAAGCCATGCTGGAGTTGAATGGCTCGAAAGAGTGGTTTGACGCTTGGATGGACAAGGACCACCCCGGACACGCGGCGGCGGTGGCGAAGAAGCAGCGCCTTTCCAAGATGATGATAGGTGAGGCTCCTTAACGTGGATAGCAAATCTGTTGCTTTATACCCACTACCATGTTAAAGTCACACAAGAGCGCACCCATAAGGGTGTCGAAAAGGCAACGCCGATAACCCCGCCACGGGCCGGTAAAAAAGCCTTAGTAGTGGCCCCGTAACCCACGGACAAGCCTTCAGCTTTTTGTTTTAACCGACAGAAGGAAGGGTTTTCTTATGTCTAATGAGGTTATGGACTGGTCAGTAATTGACTACAAGTCCACCGTGGAACTGTTGCTGCAACAGCGCGGTTCTAAATTCCGCAATGCGGTAATGACGGATAACTACCATGGGAAGAGCGGCGCTGCCGTGAACCAGGTTGGTCCCGTCACTGCCCAGTTACGGACTACGAGACACGCGGATACTCCGCTCATCGAGACACCCCAGGACAGGCGTTGGGTTTACCCCAGCGACTACGAATGGGCTGATCTTATTGATGACGCGGACAAGCTGCGTATCATCTCCGATCCGGCCTCGCCATACGCTATTAACGGCGCTATGGCTCTCGGTCGGGCTATGGATGATCTTGTCATCACCGCAGCCACCGACACTGCGAAGACCGGCGAGGATGGATCTACCTCGACGTCTTTCCCTGCCGGACAAACCGCCTCAACGACCGCAGGCGGCTTGACCGTGGCAAAACTGCGTGAAGCCATGCAGTTGTTTATCGCGGCGGAAGTGGATGTTGATAACGATCAGTTGTTCTGCGCTATCGGCGCACAGCAGCATGATGATCTGCTTGGGCAGACCCAGGCTATCAGTCTCGACTACACCAATGAGCCGGTCCTGGTCGATGGGCGGATTAAGTCCTTCATGGGCTTCAACTTCATCGACAGCCAGCGTTTGGCTCTCTCAGGCACGGATCGCACAGTGATTTGCTGGGCGAAGTCCGGTCTTCATCTCGGAGTTTGGAACGACATCAATGTCCAGATTTCGGATCGCGCCGACAAGTCTTACTCTACGCAGGTCTACGTCAAAGGAACATTTGGCGCCACCCGTGTTGAAGAGAAGAAGGTCGTCGCTATCACTTGTTCGGAGGCTTAAACAATGGCTACTGTATATAGCGTCCAGAAGACCAAGTGGGATCAAACCACCCCTAAAGCAATGATCAAAACCAGCGAAAGCCAGGGTCGGGTTCGCGTTGAATACGCCCTGTATGAAGCATCCTCCCTGGCCGCTGACGATGTGATCGAAATGTTCAACCTTCCGAATAACGCTCGTGTTCTTTCGGGGGAACTTGTGCATGATGCTCTTGGGTCCAGTACGACCCTCTCGGTCGGCCACGCGGCATACACCGATAGCTCCGGCACTGCCGTTGCTCTCGATGTTGACGAGTGGAAAGCCGCCGCAGCCTCGACATCAATCACAACGGTTGATGTTGCCGCTACATCGGCTTTAGGTAAGAACAGCGTCGTTGACGCCAATGGAGATGGTATCCCCATCACTGTTGTTCTTGCTGGTGCCACCGGGACAGGCACCATTGAACTCACCATGTATTGGGTTCTTGACTGACGGAAATAGGGGGGGTGGCGACACCCCCCCTTATCCATTGAAACCACCAGCGATGCGTAAGCATAAGGAGAAGTAACTTGGCGTCTCCAAGCAGTGACGTTGACATTTGCAACCTGGCCCTCCAACGCTTGGGGGCCAAGTCTATTTCATCCTTGAGTGAAGACTCCACGGCGGGTCGGGAGTGCAACCGCGTGTATGCCCACGCCCGCGACAGTGAACTCCGCGCTCATCCATGGAACTTTGCCCGTGCCCGCGCCTCGCTGGCCGCCAGCAGCACAGCGCCCTTGTTTGAGTTTACCAATCAGTTTCCGCTTCCCACAGACTACCTACGCCTTCTCCCCAATAACGAAGTGACTGACTGGCAGATAGAGGGGCGCAATATCCTGACCGATGACGGTGCCCCGCTGGAGATCATCTACCTCAAGCGAGTCACTGATCCGAATGACTTCGATGAGTTGTTTCTGGAGTTACTGGTATCGCGCATCGCAAATGACATTGCCGAAAAGATAACCCAATCCAATACCAAGAAAGAAACGGCCACGCTTGCCTATCGCACCGCCAAGGCGGAAGCCAGAAAAATTAACAGCTTTGAGAATGTTCCCAAAGCCCCCCCCACAGACACCTGGATCAACGCGAGGCTGTAAGTGGGTAAAAGTTCCACCATACAAAACAACTTCAACGGCGGGGAAATATCCCCGCTTTTGTTTGGCCGCCCCGATGTGGAAAGGTACGGCACCGGCCTCGGCACATGCGAGAACTTCGTCCCCCTTATCCAGGGGCCATTGGAGCGCCGTCCGGGGTCGCATTTTATCGTTTCAACGAAGTCCGGGGCCACCGAAGCTTCGCGTCTGATCCGGTTTGAGTTCTCAGCTTCACAGGCGTATGCCCTTGAGTTCGGGGACCAGTATGTCCGGTTTGTAAAGGACAGGGCGCAAGTGGTATCTGGTACGCCGGTCGAGGTCGTCACACCTTACCTTGAGGCCGATCTGTTCCAGATAAAGACGGCGCAGAGTGCGGATGTTATGTATATCGCGCATACATCGTATGCCCCCAGGACACTCTCGCGCACTTCCGACACATCATGGGCCATGGCCGTGTATGCCTTTCAGGATGGTCCGTTTCTCAACACCAACTCCACAGACACCACATTTACCCTTGGCGGCACCACTGGTTCCGTAAGTGTCACAGCATCCTCCATCACGGGGGTAAATTCAGGGGCCGGGTTTCAGTCAACCGATGTAGGGAGGTTGATCCGCTTCAAAGACCCTGCATCCAACTGGACCTGGCTCAAGATAACTGCACACACCAGCACCACGATAGTTACGGCGACGATAGAGGGGGCTGATGCCTCCGCTGGCACTGCGACCACGGAATGGCGGATGGGGGTGTGGTCTGACACGACAGGCTGGCCCGCCACCGTTACATTCCACCAGGATAGGCTTATCTGGGGCGGTGGTGTTGAATACCCGCAACGTGTCGATATGAGCCGCACAGGGGATTTCCCGAACATGGCCCCCACCGACGCTGATGGGACGGTGGTTGATGACCATGGCATAGCCATCACACTGAGTGCTAATGGCGTCAACGCCATTGTCTGGCTTGAGGATGACGAGAAGGGACTTATCTGTGGCACAGGCGGCGGGGAGTGGATTATCCGGCCCAATGAAACGGGAGACGCCATCACGCCCACCAATATCCAGGCCAAGCGGTCCTCGACGTATGGGAGCAAGAACATCGAGCCGGTGCGCTCCGGTAAGTCTATTTTGTTTATCCAGCGTTCCGGGCTGAAGCTGCGTGACCTGGCCTATGTTTTTGAAGATGACGGGTTCCGCGCCCCGGACATGACGCTCATATCCGAACACATTACCACTGGGGGCATTACCCAGCTTGCCTACCAGGCTGAACCACAGAGCATTGTATGGGCGGTAAGGGGCGACGGGACACTGCTGGGGCTGTCGTTTGTCCGCGACCAGAAAATTATAGGCTGGCACCGTCATATCCTGGGGGGGACCAGTGATGCGTCCGGCACAAAGGCCAAGGTGGAGAGTGTTGTTTCCGTGCCCAACCCCTCCGCGAATGCCGATGACCTGATAATGATCGTCAGGAGGTATATCAACGGCGCGACTGTCCGCCACATCGAATATCTCACAGAGTTCTGGCGCGATACCAACAACCAGGAGGACGCCCAGTTCAGTGACAGCACCTTGACCCTGGACAGTCCGGTGACGATCACAGGGATATCCGAAGCCGACCCCGGTGTGGTCACTGCCACATCGCACGGGTTCAGTGACGGCGATGAAGTGGCTATCGTCCGTGTAAGCGGGATGACTGAGGTAAACGGCAATAATTATCTCGTTGCTGACAAGACAACGAACACTTTGGCACTGGTGGCTAACACCAAAATAAGCGCAGTTATCTCCGGCGCGACAAGGGCCAATCCGGTTGTAATAACCGCTGTCGCCCATGGACTGTCGAACTCCGACGTAGTTGGTATTTTCAACGCTGGGGGGATGACGGAGATAAACGGCAAGACATTTACCGTTGCCAACAAGACGGCGGATACATTTGAACTATCTGGCGTGGATGGCACTGGATACACAACCTTTACATCCAGCGGCGACATTCATCATGCCACCAACAGTTCCGCGTTCACCACATATATCTCCGGCGGCCAGGCTCGCCAGCGGGCTACAGTCATCACCGGCCTGTCGCACCTTGAGGGGGAAACGGTCTCCATTTTGGCTGACGGGGCCGTACGGCCAAGCCTGACTGTATCTTCGGGGAGTGTGACACTGGCATCCAAGGCATCTGTCGTACAGGTGGGGCTTGCCTACACATGCAATGCACTGACGCTCCGCGTTGATTCCGGGGCGTTGGATGGCACCGCGCAGGGCAAGACCAAGCGCATCCACCGTGTCATCTGGCGTTTCCATCAGACCCTCGGCGGTTCAGTGGGGCAGGATGCCAATAACCTCGACCCACTTATCTTCCGCGAGGGCGGCGACCCAATGGATACCGCTGTTCCGCTGTTCACCGGGGATGTAGAGATCGAGTGGGACGGTGAGTATGGGAAGGACGCCCAGATATATTACAGAAACACGCAACCGCTCCCCGTCACCATTGAGGCCATTATGGCGCAGTTAAACACGCAGGACAGATGATAGAGGTTGTCCCATTCAAGGCCGCGCATCTCGCTGCTATTAAGTTGCAGGACGCCCAAGTGAGTGTAAGTGAATGGGTAACGGAGAGCATGGGCGTGGCACTTGAGGAACACAACAGTTATACCGGCTTTTATGAGGGGAACCCCATAGGCGCTGCGGGGATAATACACCAGTGGCCGGGGCGCAGTCTCGCGTGGGCGTTTATTGGCGATGCGGGGCCGTCTGTTTTTATTCAGATACACCACGCCGTGAAGCGTTTTCTTGATGGGTGTTACGTCAAGCGGCTGGAGATGACCGTTGACTGCGAGTTTCCAGAAGGCCACCGCTGGGCAAAATTGCTTGGTTTTAAGATGGAGTGCGAAAGAATGCGCCAATACACACCAGATGGCCGGGATAATGCTTTGTATGTGAGGATACTCCAATGAACGCAACAGCCATGTTTATTGCCGGGACGGCTGTCCAGGCTATAGGGGCCATACAGCAAGGGAACGCGGCAAACGCCGCCGCGAAATACAACGCCCAGGTAGCCAGAAACAACGCCATTGCCGCGCAACAGACCGCTGCGGCCAACGCGGCGCGGGAGGAGAGACTTTCGCGCAAGCGCCTTGGGACATTGCGGGCGGGCGTTGGGGCTTCAGGAATAACCCTTGAGGGAACGCCGCTTGATCTTTTCGAGGACAGTGCGGCGGAGGAGGAACTGCAACGCCTGTCTATCCTTCACGGCGGCGAGGTTGAGTCTATCGGGTTTGAAAACACCTCGCAGCTTGAACTTGCGCGTGGCCGTGCGGCTAAACGCGCGGGTTATATGAAAGCCGCATCAACGATACTTCTTGGTGGTGCTAAAGCTAGTGCCGCCAGCAGCACCTCATCGGGGGGGTCTTCCTCATCGACGCAGACCAGCCAGCTTAATTTTATGAAAAGCTAGTGCCGCCAGCAGCGACGCAGACCAGCCAGCTTAATTTTATGACAGGTTAAGATAAATACTTGGAGTTTGATGTATGCCTAAATTAAAGGTTTTTAACGCCGACCGCGCGCCAAGTTCGGTAGTACACCAACAACGCGCCACCTCTGATATGTTCGGCGGCGGCGATGGAATGACCAAGGCTGGCGCTGCCATTGTCGGTGTCGCCGAAGATATTCAACGTAAAGAAGAAAAGCTTGCAAAGGCGCGGGCACGGATCAACGACCGCAATGATACCATCCACCGTGCGCGGGCGCTTAATCTCTTCAAGAGTGATGTTCATGAGGAGGCACAGCGCTTTGCGACCGAGGGAGACCCGGCAAACCCAGACCAGACTAGCGCCTTCGGGGTCTTTATGGGGGAGAGGGCGCAGGCCGCCATTGATAGTTATGCCGGGACAGAAAAGGGCAAGGCACAGTTAATTGCAGACATTGAGAAACACAGGGGAAAGAAGGCCATTGAGTTTAGCAAACAAGTCAACACAGCCGGGATCGCACTAATTATAGGAGATTTAGAAGAAAACATGGCTGCGGCGGCGACAAACGCCGCCGAACACAGGAGTGTTATTATTGGGTTTGACGATGTTGCAGCGGCGCTCAAAATCGCCGCTCCTGGGGCTACGCCCGTGCAAGAGGCGACCTATAGCACATCGGGTAAGGCGGGCGTCATTACCGCAGTGTTTTACGCCCGCCTAAATGATGGTGATGTGGATGGTGCAAAAAGGGCACTGGAAGCCGACGGTGCAGCCAGGCCGGATGAAATATCTGAGTGGTTTGAGCCAGCGGCGCTTCGCAAACTGCGGGGGGAAATACTCACAGTAGAACGGGCGCGAGAGAAGGGAAAAATAGAGCTCCAAGAAAAACTTGAGCTTTACGCGATGGTTATTGGAAAAGTAACCCCGTATGGTAAGGGTGATGTAGCTGCTTTAACTATCCCAGAGAAACAAATAGCCACCGGCCTTTCGGGACCGGCTATATCAAGCCGCCCCGTGGGCGAACAACTCGATTTTATAATACAAGCCCGTAAGGATCATGGTCTGCCCCCCCTTACCCAATCCCAGATGAACATATTCCTTAATGCAGGCACTTCGCCAACAAGTCTCCGAGGTTTGGCATTGCAGACAGTCAAGTTTCTGTCATCAGGCTTTGCCAACAAGACTCTCTCTCAGGCTGAGGAGAGAAACTATATATCTGCTGTCGTGGAGCTAACGAGGCCCACAAAGGGGGACTTTAACGAAGCCACCGGGAGACATGAGATAGTCCTAGGGGCCATCCCCCCATTCGTCCGTGATGCATTTGAACGTCGCGGGCTTCCTTTACCGACTGGGACTGAGTCATGGTCATCGGCCCCCGCCCCGCCTGTGTCTCAAGCCACACCAGACAAGGATGACCCTAATTTCTTAACAACGCCAGACGGCACCGTCATAAACATCGGTGCTGGCAATGAAGTCCCTAAAGACAAAACAATCTTTGCCAGATCATCTCTCATTGTCGGGGTGGAGGTGGGGCTACGGGATTGGGTTGGCAGGCTTCCTTTTGGGATTGGGGACACATTGCCCGCCGAAGCGATTGCAACGGCGCGGGGGGACGCA
>CEPX01197819.1_pt1 | contig 12364 bp, 15 predicted proteins | sample 361361 | NCBI WGS metagenome assembly CEPX01 (sample SAMEA2619974, study PRJEB7988) | marine metagenome | biome: marine biome (ENVO:00000447); feature: mesopelagic zone (ENVO:00000213) & marine oxygen minimum zone (ENVO:01000065); material: "saline water (ENVO:00002010), including plankton... | reverse complement strand
TGAGTTCAGTCTGGTATGCCCTTTCCATGTAGACACTACCCCCTCTTGTTCTATTAATCTGGACAAAGGAGTTTGGATTTGTTTCGCTGGTTGCGGCCAAGGCTCTCTGAAGAGTTTTGTTCAAAGAACATTGAACATCAGCACTAAAGAACTTAATCAACTAATCGGAGAAGCTGAATATACTCTAGATTTAGACTTGTTTGAGGAGTACCAACCAACCGATAATTACTTGGAAGAGGTTGTTCTACCTGAAGATGTCACCTTAGGTAAATACCCTTCTTGGATATATAAGCGTGGGTTTACTACCGAAGTACTAGATGAATGGGAGTGCGGGACTAACAGATACGATGATTTAATAATCCCTATACGGGATGTAGATTCTAGACTAGTGGGGTGGGTGAGTAGAAGAAGGGCTGCTGTACCTAAGTATATGTACAGTAAGGGATTGAAGAAGTCTAAGGTATTGTTTGGAGCGCATAAGATAGTATCGTGTCCGTTTGTATGTGTTACAGAGGGAACACTGGACGCCATGTGGATGGCTCAACACGGATATCCAGCTATTGCTCTTCTAGGAATGAGTATGTCCAAACGACAACAAGAATTACTTTCGACTTTACGAACTGAGGAGGTTGTGTTATGCTTAGATAATGATACGGCAGGACAGACGGGATTGCATAAGGCTTTACAGGCTCTTGGAAACACCATCATGAGTTCGTATGTAGAACTTCCCGATGGGTATAAAGATGTGCAAGAAATCAAAACTAAACAAGTACTTGACACAATAATCAATAAAAGATATTATTGGTAGAAGACAGATACAAGGAGGAAAACATGAGCGGTATAGCAAGTATCGTTAAAGGAAGAGAAGACGGGCGACCTCAAGCAGGTTCTAGAACCATAGTACCAAATCAGGAAGTTTGGTTTAAGGACGGTGACCAAGCCTTTGTTACGTCTGTAGCGACAGGTGAGCCTGATGATAAGTATTTAGACCAGATTCAGATGTATACCTTTAGAAATGGCAACAGGTTTGCTAATCTCTTAAAGGATGATGATGTAGATGCAAGTGGTGTGCCAACGGACACTAGGGCATCTAACAAGTTTGCGTTTTGGGCATATGTACATGAGATTATCCATACCAGTAAGGGGCAAGATGAATGGGAACAAATAGAAGGCCCCAGTGGAAAGAAGCTTTTTAAAGAAACTGTGAACGATTACAAGGTAATTTCACTAACATTTGGTAGGAATGATTACCTGTTCAATCAATTGATAGATGTATACAACGACTGGGGGTCTTTGAGCAAAGGTGTTATAAGGATCAAGCGAACAGGCACGGGAATGTATGATACTTCTTATACTATCTCACCTACTGCAAGAACTGCGGAGGTTCCTGAGATAGAAGAAGCACTGGTTCCTGTCAGAGAATACTTTAAAGAAAGGTATAGTGCGATTTGGACTCCTGCTGCCTCTAATTCTTCTGATAACTCAGAGGAAAAAGAGGTTAGGGTCGAGGATGCCGATGACGAGCTTTTCTAGATTAGAGACAGATGAGTATTTTCTTAGTGTTGCTCAGTTAGTAGCTAAAAGAAGTACGTGTAGGAGACGTAAGGTTGGGTGTGTTTTAGTAGATTCCCATAATCACATAGTTGCAACTGGTTATAATGGAGTACCTTCAGGTTTTACTCATTGTTTAGATGTCCCTTGTGAGGGAGCAAGTTCCCCCTCAGGGACAGATTTAGAAAAATGTTTCGCAGTGCATGCGGAAGTAAATGCATTTTTGCAGCTTACTTCAGAAGATACTCTAACAGCGTATCTGTCTACTACTCCATGCTTTACTTGCGCTAAAATGATTTGTAATAGTGAAGTAAAACGCATTGTAGCAAGTGAGTGGTATCCGCACATAGTAGTAAAGGATATGTTACAATTAGCAGAGATAAGTTTAGAAGTAAAGGAACATGTGGAAATTTAGATGTTAATTAGTAACGACAATACCTATAGAGTTGCTTTAGACGAGTTGACCGTTTACCCTACGTGGACGGTTGACGTAGAGACTAATGGCTTAGACCCATATGGAACCAATCAACTCTGTGGCATAGGGATTGGGGTTTATGACAACGAAACTGAGAGCATTGCAACGTTCTATTTTCCCTTTAGACATCAACAAGGAACTAATTTATCCCCAGATAGGTTCAAAGAACTCATAAACTTAATGGGTACGAGAGAATCTTTAATAGGATATAATCTTAAGTTTGATTTGAGGTTTTTGGAGAACGATGGGTTAGACATTACCAACCTTAAATTGATAGACGGTATGATTCTGGTACGACTGACAGCGGATTCTACAGTTAAAGAACTGGCCTTAACCAAAACTATTCATAGGTTCTATGGAGAGAAAGCCGCCCAGTATGACATAGACACAAAGAAGTATTTACGATCTAACAAATGGAGTAAGGATTTCTCAGAAGCTCCTCCAGATGTGTTAGGAGCATACTGTGAGCAAGATGTTTATTGGACGTATAAACTGTATATAGATTGTCTAAGAAAAATTGAACAGAGTGGCCAAAGCGCAATCTTACAATTGGAATATGAATTAACTAAAGTTCTATATGACATGGAGAATAGGGGTATTAGCATAGACGCTGCTTATGCTCAACAATCTAAAGAACAAATTTTACAACGACAAGAACAGGTGGCGAACTCAGTTTATAAATTGGCTGGAAGAGAATTCAACATCAGAAGTACCCAAGAGGTTGGCGAAGTATTCAATGGGTTGAGTATACAATCTACAGTTCTCACTCCTAAAGGAAAAGAGTCGTGGAGCGAGAGCGCATTAGTCCAGATTAATAAACCTATTGCGGGATTGGTTAGACAGCATAGAGCATTAGGTAAATTAGCCTCTACATATTTGGAACCTTATATAGAAACGTCTGTTCTACACACATTCTTTTGTAACTGGGGGACGCTAACGGGTAGACTTTCATCCAGAAATCCTAATCTTCAGAATATTCCAAGAACACATTTTAAACTAAAGGATATCCAGTTAACTGACGAAGAGCGTTCTGTTGTTAAAGGACGCATAGAAGCCGTCATAGCTACCAAAGGAGGGTCTTTTTCTAATGATTTAGCTGACGATGTTCTAGATACGTGGGGGTTTATAGGAGATGAGTCGTATGATGAGGACGATGAAGAACAAGTTTCTATAAGAAGGTTGTTTATCCCAAGAGAAGACTACACTTTAGTTAGTTTTGACTACTCACAAATGGAAGTCAGGGTCTTTTTAAGCTATCTACAAAATACGGAAATACAAGAATTGCTAGAACGTAATGACGTGGACTTCCATGGGGAGACTGCGAAAATTGCCTTTGACTTAGATGAGACGCATCCTGAGTATAAGTTCTATAGACAGATGGCTAAGAGCATTACCTTTGGCATTATCTATGGTATAGGTAGCCAGAAGCTATCTCAACAGCTTAGAACGACCCAAGGAGAAGCCTTTCAGTATAAGAAGCAGTATTTAGATAGTATCGAAGGTTCTAGGGCGTTTATTAAAGGTGTAATGGCTGCAGTAGAACAGAGGGGGTGGATTAAGAATAAGTACGGTAGAGTTTATAAGATTCCCAGTGACACCAGCTATAAAGGTGTGAACTATCTTGTTCAAGGAACTAGTGCTGATATTTTAAACGAACGATTGATTGAAGTTCATAAATATTTACAGGACAAGAAGAGTAAAGTATTACTTCAAGTTCATGATGAGATTATTTGTGAAATTCATGATTCAGAATTCGCTGTAATTCCTGACCACGTTACTAAATTATTGGAACAGAATAGTTTAGGAATTCCTTTGTTTATAGATAAGGAAGTTTGTTATCCATCATGGGCAAATAAGGTTGATTTTGCTACGTGGATGACAAATGATCACAAGGATGATATAGTAGAGTACATAGATTGGGGAGTTTAGAGGAAATAGGAGGAAAGTAATGGCTAAAGTAGATGTACATTTAGGGTTCACGTTTAGGGTAGGCCCCTTGGAACAAAATCAATATGGGAGAGTAGACCTTACAGTCGCTCAGGTTGATACAGACTTACCCGTAGAGCCTCAGTTAGAAGAGTCCGAAGCAATTGCAGATGTTGTATGGACGTTTATAAAGGGTAAAGTAGACGCTCAAATAGAAGAAATGTTGGATTCGGGTAATTAGGAACAACTATGAAGAACACTGCCGAAGACGCCATTCAACAATTGTTATCTAAGAAAGACCTAAATCTCTTTAGGGGCGATGATACAACTTTTGCGTATGAACGAATTACCTTTGGAATCCCCGCATTAGATAGATTAACAGGTGGAGGTATACCAAAGAAAAGGATGACCTTATTGTACGGGCCTACAAATGTAGGTAAATCTTACTTGGCATCTCAGATAGTTGTAAATGCTCAATCCGTAGGCGGTATTGCGGGTTGGATAGATACCGAACTATCATGGGATGCAGAGTGGATGAAGAAGTGTGGAATTAATACCGATAAGATAGTAGTAGCTCAGCCCACTAATGGAGAAGATGCCTTTACTATAGCCAGGGAAATGATGCAAGTAGGTATAGATGTGATTGTATTGGATAGTATTGCTGGTCTTGTACCTACGGTTGTTGCCGAAGAAGAGTTTTCTTATAATCCTATGGCATGGCAAGCACGGTTTATTAATTCGTCCTTACCGAAACTGCTACCTAATCTGAAAAATGGGTCAGCTTTTATAGCTATTAACCAAGTCAGGTCGAGTTTAGGGCCAGTTGCTATTGATAATATGCCTGGTGGGTTAGCGCAAACCTTCTTTGCCCATTTTTTATTGCAGGTACGACGAAGTGGGTGGATAGAAGAGAATAAAGAGAAGGTTGGATTCGACATGGAAGTGCGATTACGCAAGAGTAAGGTAGGTGGAGAGAGTTGGAAATCAGCAATTGTACCGTTCAGAGTCTCTGGAGGTATAGATATGCTAGAAAGCTTTATTAGAGAAGCTTTAGATAAGGGATTGATAAAGAGGGCTGGTGCATGGTATACTTATGGAGAGGATAAATCTATGGGGTTAAACGGATTGAAGTCGTTTTTTCTAGATAATCCAGCTAAGATAGAAGAACTTAAGGAGGCTGTAGTATGAGTGCGGATAATTACATTTTAATCAGAAAAGAAAATCTAACTCCATTTGGAAGTGCGATAGTTAAGTATGTAGGATATGATGAATACTCCTCTAACAAAGAACCCAGCTATTCACATCCTGTGTTCGATGTCTTTACGCTATCGGATGCGATACGACATGCTCAACAGTCGGCCACTGAGTATGGGTATAGATTTGAAGAGGTAAGTTTGGATTGATGAAGATGCTTCCTAGAGATTACACCGCACAGGAAAATTTGATTGCGGAATGTCTATCCATCTTTGGGATAAGATATGACCAACAGTATGATTTTCCTCCTTACACAGTAGATTTTTGGGTATCTGACTTGCAGTTAGTAGTTGAAGCTGATGGGGTTTATGGCCACTTACAAAAAAGAGATGAACTAAGGGACATTAACTTGATGGAATATCCTAATGTAGAATGGGTATTACATATTACCAGTACTACTAAAAAAGATATTGAGGAGGAATTATGGCAGGGCTTAAACAGATTGTAGGAGAGCGGGTAGAACGAAATGTACAAGATAAATGGCTGTTAAAGGCTCTTGATACATATCTAACTAGCTCTCAGAGACCTGCTAGAACAGGAGTATTTTATCCATCTTCTTTAGGGAGTCCGTGCGATAGGTTTTTGTATAACAGTTATTTTGGTTTAGTTAAAGATCAACCAATTGATGCTAATACAAAGCGTATTTTTGACTGTGGAGATTATTTAGGGTACAGATATGAAAAGTATTTTGAGAAAATGGGGATTCTTTTAGGAACAGAGATTGCGGTTAAGAGTGACGACCCCCCTATTTCTGGCAGACTTGACTTTTTAATCAAACATGAGCAGAATGAGGTAGCCATCGTTGAATTAAAGTCCATAAACAAACGTGGTTTTATAGCTCTTTCAAAACCTAAAGATGATCATTACTTACAGACCCAATTATATTTGAATTTATCTAATCGAGAACACGGTATTGTATTATATGAATGTAAAGATGACCAGAAAGTTAAAGCTTTTGTAACTAAGAAGGATGTGAAAACTTGGGAGAACATCAAGGAACGTTGTGAAAAAATTATGAGTATGACAGAACAGCCTAGTCAATGCACTGGATTATCGTATTGCCCATGTAGGAGAGAGAAATGACAATAAAGATGGAGAAAAAGGATACTAAGTGGTCACCATTTAAAGCACTTGCAGATGCAGACCGATTCGTAGAGGAATTATCCATCCCTGCACTAGGTAAAGAGATTACCAAGGAATATGGACTAGACTTTACCAATCTAATGAACGTAGACAATAAGCAGTTGGAAGAGTTTTTAACTATGTTTGGGGGATATAGAGCATATTTGGAAAGTCAGTTAGCAGATATTACGTCTAGGAAGGGTGCGATGGAGGCAGCGTTTGATGAAGGATATGCGGCTGCTATTTACAAGCTTGCTGATGAACGAGAAAGTGAAGGCAAGAAGAAATTAACTAGAGAAGAGGTTAGGGGTGCGGCTTTAACACGCTATGACAGCCTACGAGAGCTACGTAGAGAAGTCATAGAACAAGAAGCAGTACATACTAAGGTCTCTGGTTTATTAAACGCATACAAAGCAGCGTATGACGCTGTGTCAAGAATTGTAACCCTTCGTGCTTTAGGAAGAGATGGTGGGGGGTTTAAATCATAAGGAGGAGCTATGACAGAAGAAGTTGAGAATAGCGAGAATGAGCTAACTATGGATGAGCATGAGTTATTGGATTTAGGAGCTAAAGCGGAAATTGTTTTAAGTGGCCTTAGATACGCTGTTGTTTTTCAAGATTTGGATATTTTAAGGAAATGTGTAATGGATTTAAGGAATTGCGTGGACGCCATGGATGAGGTGCTTGAGGATGAGTTTGGGGATGAATGAATCTAGTTGGACGTTTTTCTTAGATGTTTCGGAAAGGTCAATTTTTATGGGAGTAGATTGTTCATCAAGGGCTGTCCACGCTGTGCTAGTAGATGAACATGAACAGGTTGTTGGCCAAGGCAAATGGCGCAGTTCCGAAACAGATTTCAATGACCGATTCCTAGAAATTATGCGAAAGTTTAGCGAAGATCTTAGTAAAATAAATGTAATACAGAAAGCCGCTGTTGAATCAGCAATTTTTATTCAGAATCCTAAATCCACCATGGAAATCGCAACTGTTGTAGGAGGAGTACGACTTATATGTAATCAAAATGGTTTAGTTTGTACTCCTGTAGATAACAGACATTGGAAGAAACAGGTTCTAGGAAAGGGGAATTTGAATAAACAAGCTATAAAAGCTTTTACCATTGAGAAGTGGGGAGATGTTTTTAAAGAACAAGATTGGTCAGATGCAGCATGTGTAGCGTTATGGATGAAAAGGAGGTCAGATAATGGTTAGTGGAGGACTAAGCAAAGTTGACAAAGGAATTAAAGCTTACTTTAATTCACCTGTAGAAAAAGAGAAATTAGAATATGAGGATAAGTTTCCTGAAGATTTACCCACTTTGGAAGATGTGAAGGAAAAATATGGGAAAGTGGTTTGGTGTAAATTTACCGCATGTAAAAATAATGAACTGGTGAAAGGACTACAACGAACTACTGGAACAATTTTGAAGAATCGAGCATATACCCCTCTCAATGAACAGGAGCATATATGGGATGGAATATGTACTAAAGATGAAATCGCCATTACATACAATGAGATTACTATAAATGGTGGTAAAATGAAAGTTCCTTCATGTTTTTCCGCAGTGACTGGGGTGAGTGGACATATAGATTTTACACGATTTCTGAATTCTGATGGGACACCGCAAGGGGGGAACATTGATTCTCAACATGTTTCAGATGCTGGGTACGGAGCAATGGATTCCAGTAGTATATATGGAAGGTAAGATAAGATGCCGAAACAAATTCCACATGAAGTACGAAACAAAGCTATGCAACTATACTTAGAAGGTAGGGCTGCAAAGGAGATTGCTGCCGTCATAACCGAAGATTCTGATGTAACAGTTAAACCTTCTACTATTTATGCGTGGGCTAATCAATACAAGTGGGGAGACACTAGAAAGGTGGCAAGGGCTGACGCAATAACCCAAGTAAAGGAAACTGAGACCCAGAGATATGCTAGATTACAGGAAGAGCATTTGGATACTTACGAAGAACTTAGAAAGAAAGCTTCGTTTGAGTTAAAATCTCATATGTTTGATAGACCGTTTGATGCAGCAAGGGCATTGGATTTAGGTATTAAGGGTGAACGTACTGTTATGGAAGGAATGATAAACCTACAGTTTATACAAGATGTCATGTCTGTGCTATTAGATGAAATTCAAGACCCCGATATGCTAGGTAGAATCGCTATAAAACTAAAGACCCTAGTTCAGGTTGAGAAAGAGTAAATGGTAAGTAATACGACTTCAACTACTTTTGATGATGCGTTTACCAAGTTAGCTGATGGACTAACAGTTCGTCAGGCTATTAGGGTTGGAAGTTTTTGGGAGTTTTTAAGAGACGTTTGGTCTCAGAGTTTTGATCATCCTGAATATTTTAAAGCGTGGCATGTGGGTGTACTCGCAGAAGACATTGAACGGTGTCTTCAAGAGGGAAAAAACTATGTAGCGGTACTTCCTAGATTCCATTTTAAGTCTACTATCCTAGGACACGCTTTCAGCATATGGAAACTTTTGAAGTCTACTAGGGACTGCTCTGTTTTGTATCTGTCTTACAGTGATCAAATGGCTAGATATCATATATCTGAAATGAACAAAGCAGTAAATAGAAATCCTCAAATTAAAGATTGGATGAAAAATAAGTCTCCTAAAGCGGACTATTCTTTTAGGTACTCTATAAATGGTAATCCTATGGAAGTAGCACATGGGGGGCTTTTTTCATTTAAACGGGGCATGCATGTTAACGGGGCTTTGATTGCGGATGACGTGTTGAGAGACCCAGACAACCCGTTAAATTTGGGGCAAATCTATAAAGTAGAAGACCACTTCCTTACAGAGTCTATGTTCATTCCGTTAAAGGGAGTACCAGTAATTGTCCTAGGAACCCCAATGATGCCAGGAGACCTCTTGACAAAGCTTCAAGAAGACGATAGATTTATCAGTAGGACATTACCAGCCCTTGACCCCGTACCTGGGAGAAGGGTTTTGATGCCTGAGTTGTACAGTGAAGATTGGTTGTTGCAACAAGAGAAGGCAAGGCCGAAATCCTTTGCTTCAGAGTTTCTGCTAGTACCACATTTGTCTACAGAATCGTACTTTGAACCAGAAGATATTGCGAAATGTGAAGTAAGATCTTTAGTAAACCATTCTGCTTATAAATCGTATGAATTCAAAGATACCGAAACTTTATTTGCTGGGTTTGATGTGGGGAAAAAGAGACATCCGTCTCATTTAGTTATTTTTAGACGGAATGGTTCTGAAATAGAACAGGTACATCAGTCGTGGTTAGATGGATGGAGTTATTCTGATCAGATTGAATATCTTAATGAGATTGCTGAAAACTTCAATATACAGAAAGGTTACATAGATAATACAAGAGGTGAACTAGAAGATAGGGGATTGAATAGAGTATGGAAGTCAATGACATTTACTACCAAGTCTAAGAATACAATGGCGCAAGTATTTGAACAATATGTGCATTCAGGAAATCTTAGGCTATTAGCTGATGAACGACAACGGCAACAGATTTTATCAGTAAACAATGAATTGAAGGCTCCTCAAACCCCGATGGGTCACGGAGATGCGTTCTTTTCGATATCCATGGCATTGCTTGCATTATATGAAACATCCATATATAGTATTCAATCTATGGGAAATTTGATGGATTGGTTCACAGACTTAGATCCAGATGAGCAGAAGAAAAACGATGACCCAGAAGTGGAAGTCAAGAAAAAGTGGGCTAAGGTACTAGAATCCGGTTCTGGGATGAAGGATAATGACCCCGCAAATTGGGATGGGAAGCAATGGACGGAGCGAACTCCTGAAGAAACCATTGCACATCTAACTCAAATACGGGAAAATGCTCCTGACCCAAATTGTTCTGAGAGCCTATGTAACCCATCGTATTGGATTAAAGAACGCAACCTGTGTTTATATTGCGGACATCGGGGCTAATTAAAAAGAGGAGATTGTTATGATAACTACTACACCGTCTATTCCTGTGACTACGTTGAAAATGGAGGAAGTACCTCTAAATACGGTCTTGTCTGATCAAGCGCAGGTTATTCTAAAACATAGATATTTTTTAAAGAACGATGATGGGGAAGTAACAGAAAATGAAGAGGAACTTTTTAAGCGAGTTGCGAAAGCTGTTGCAGAAGTCGAATCGCAATATATGACGTTGCCCGTTGAATCGAATCTTTTAGCGTTGGACTTTTTTGCTATGATGCGGAACTTGGAGTTTCTTCCTAATTCTCCAACACTGATGAATGCAGGAACTTATCAAGGTACATTATCTGCTTGTTTTGTATTACCTTTAGAGGATTCTATGGAAGGAATTATGAAAGCAGCCCACGATTCTGCGATGGTTCAAAAGTTTGGAGGGGGAACTGGTTTCGCCTTATCTAAAATTAGACCCCGTGGAGATAAGATTAGGTCTACGCACGGGATTGCTTGTGGCCCTATTGAGGTTTTAAAAACTTTATCGAGAGTTTCATCTATGATCACACAGGGAGGAAAACGAGATGGAGCGAACATGGCCATTATGTCAGTCTATCATCCAGATATTATGGAGTTTATTACTTGTAAATCTGTTGAGGGATCCATTCATAACTTCAATATATCTGTGGGTGTTGATAATCATTGGATGGATTGCGTGGAAAACAATCTGGATTTTTCTTTAATTAATCCGTCTACTAATGAGATAGTCGGAACCCTCAATGCAAGGGAAGTTTTTGAAAAGATTGCAGAGGGAGCATGGAAAAATGGAGAACCTGGTATGGTTTTTTTTGATCAGGTTAATAAAGATAACCATGTGATTGATACGTATGGAGAAATGATTGCTACGAATCCTTGCGGAGAACAGCCACTATTAGGAAATGAGTCTTGTAATTTAGGCTCTATAAATTTAGCTAAATTCTTTTCTTTTACAGATATTACACAAAATTCTTCTTGGCATGATAACATTAATTGGGAGCGGCTAGAGGCAGTAACAAGACTGAGCATTCATTTTCTGGACAATGTGATTGATGCAAACTATTACGCAACACCAGAAATTGAGCAGATGACTAAAGCTACTCGTAAGGTTGGTTTGGGAATAATGGGATTCGCTGATCTATTGATTCAGTTACGTGTTCCATATGATTCTCAGTTAGCGAGAGACATAGGGACAACCGTTATTTCTAAGATTAGAGATTGGTCAGATGATGAATCTCTGAAGTTAGGAGATGTAAGAGGCACCTTTCCTGCATGGAACGAAAGTTCTTTTACAGATATGGAGTCGTACAGGAACTCATGTCGTTTGACTGTTGCTCCTACTGGGACTATCTCTATGATTGCGGATACCTCTAGTGGGATTGAACCAACGTTTGCTTTGGCATGGAAGAAGCAAAACATTCTAGAGGGCCAAACCCTGAATTATGTAAATCGGCATTTTGAACAGGATGCGAAAGAGTATGGTTTTTATTCTGAGGAATTAATGTCATACCTTTCTAATGGTGGGGTGCTTCAAGATACCCCAGATAGTTATAATGTACCTAGCTGGGCTAAGGAAGTTTATGTAACTGCCCATGAGATTGCCCCAGATGCTCATGTCGGAATGCAAGCAGCCTTTCAAGAGTACGTGGATTCAGGTATTTCGAAAACCATTAATTTGTCTAATGGGGTTACTGTTCAGGATGTAGCGAACGTATACCTATTGGCGTGGAAGAGCAGATGTAAGGGAATAACAGTCTATAGGGCTGGTAGTAGAGATAAGGAAGTTCTAGTGAGGGGAAATAAAGAAACAGAACTCGTTACTGAAAGTGACGCATGTTGCGAAAACCCATACATTGTTATGGAGTCTGGGTGTGAGACTTGCATGACCTGTGGGTGGAGTGCTTGCTTAATAGCATAAACCGAGTATAATATACTGTTACCCTTGATAGGGAGGAGTCAATGCAGAAATTCTTTAGACGATTGCGCAATGAAATATTTTCTTCGATAAGAGTATTAACTCTACTCAAGAAAATTAAGACGGGTTCTAGGAGAACCGTAGGTTCTCTCTCATTATTGGTGGGGTT
>CEPX01018290.1_pt1 | contig 12364 bp, 14 predicted proteins | sample 361361 | NCBI WGS metagenome assembly CEPX01 (sample SAMEA2619974, study PRJEB7988) | marine metagenome | biome: marine biome (ENVO:00000447); feature: mesopelagic zone (ENVO:00000213) & marine oxygen minimum zone (ENVO:01000065); material: "saline water (ENVO:00002010), including plankton... | reverse complement strand
CCGATTACTCGAGGATGATTTCGTTGATATATGGGCTCCCGTCGCAGGCGAGAAGCCCGTTACATATAAACTCAGGAATGCTGCGTTGTGGCGTGCGATAAAAGCATGCGGCAAAAATTTGATCTTACAGGAGGCCTGATATGGCTATGGATCCAAGAGAGATAGTGGTTGGACCGCTGACCATTTGGCTGGCGGCGGCCGTAGAGGCCGAAGACGATGTTGACGGGACGCCTGGCGGCAACTGGGCGCAGTTGGGTACGAGCGGAGACGAGAATTATACCGAGGATGGCGTTACTGTGACCCACTCGCAGACAACGCGGGAATCGCGGGTGGCGGGAGCGACCGGGCCTGTCAAGGTCAATCGCACCGAGGAAGCGCTCATGATTGCGCTGACTTTGATGGACATGAATCTTGCCCAGCTTACCAAGCTTTTCAACAATTCGGCCAAGAGCACAGACAATTCGCCGAACATCGATTTTCTCGGCATGAGGCGTGGGCCTGACGTGACGCTCTATAGCCTGATAGCAAAGGGAGCCGGATTATCGCCTTCTGGCGCTTTCCCGATCCAGCTTTACGTCCCGCGTTGCTATCAGAGCGCCGATGCTCTCGCGCCGGTCTTTGGCAAGAATGCCGACGTAGGATATGCCGCCGAGTTCAGCGCGCTCGAGTACTCATCTGCGGGGACCGCCGAACAGCGTTTCGGCAGATGGGTTGTGCAGACCTCATGAGCAATAAAGACAATCCAGATATTCTGCTGGATCTTTCGACCTCTCGGCAACGCGAACGGATCGCAATTGACGGCAAGCAATACGAGCTGTCCGCTGCTCAGGACTTCGAGCTCCGCGAATATTTGTGGCTTGCCGAGAAAGGCAAGAAAATACAAGAGCTCGGGCCGGATTCTTACGACGCAGCCAAATTTGCAAAGCTCTCTAAAACGCTTGACTTGTTGGTCTGCAAAATAGTACGAACTAAAATGCCGCGGCGCGTGTTGAAAAAGCTTACGAGCGCTCAGAAAATAGCGATCATGAATGCTTTCACCGAGGCCGTGGGGATCAAAGAGGCGACCGCGCGGCCGACGCCCCAGGATGGGACGAGCTTATCCCCCGCCTCCAACGATTCTACGGAGGAACAGTCGCAAGCTGGTTCGAGACCCGCCTCGGGGTTATAGAAGCATACTTGACGCAGTTGCCGCGACTCGAGGCTCAGGAATCTTTGCGGGAGGCAGCTATCGTGGGGGTTGGAACGGGCAGCATGAAAAAATCAGATCACAGGCGCATCATGGCGACATGGCGCAGGCAAGCATATCCCGCCGGTAAAAAGCGTCGCCACACTCTCGCGTCCCTTGCCGCCCCAGGATTACCGATCATCGAGGTGAAAAAGAGTGCCTGAAAAACTAGGCGACGCAGTATTAGAACTCCGAACAGATAGCACAAAGCTAAACAAAGGCCTCGATCAAGCAACGATCAAGACTAAGAAGCTCGACAGACAATTCCAATCTACCGGCAAAAATCTAATCAAATTCGCAAGCATTGCCACGGCTGCAGCTCTCGCCGTTTCCGGAGTGGTGCGCATTGTCGGCGATCTCGTTGCCGCGTACGGCGAACAGGAGGATTCGGAAGCACGATTAGCTGCAGCAATACAGGCGACGGGAAAAGAGGCCGTAATATCCACTGCCGCCCTGCATGACATGGCGTCTGAGCTGCAAGAGGTCACGACGTTTGGCGACGAAGTCACAATATCTGCCATAGCGATGCTGCAGCAACTCAGTGATCTCGGCGAGCAGGGGTTGAAACAGATAACTCCGGTAATGCAGGATTTCGCCGCCGCTATGCGGATTGATCTTAACATGGCCGCTTCGCTGATTGGGAAAACTCTCGGCAGCACAACCAACGCTCTTTCCAGGTACGGCATTCAGGTGGACGCCACGGCTCCGAAGTCGGAAAAGCTCGCGCAGCTTACCGAAGCGATGGAGGAGAAGTTTAGCGGCATGGCGAGGGCGATGGGGAAAACGACCCTCGGTTCCATCGAGCGCTTGAATAATGCAATGGGCGACCTGAAAGAGGAGGGCGGCAAGCAATTATTAGAGATACTGAATCCAGCTATTACGGCATTGACAAACTTTGTTACACGGACATTGCAGGCATGGTCTGCACAGCGCAAGCTAAACGAGGCGATGGCGGGGGAAGTATCAAGCTATGTCGAGGCACAGAATAAAATCGCCACACTGAATGAAGAAATAGCCAAACTGAAGACGCTCCAATTAATGAGCGACGCAGACCTGGCTGCGGAACTGATAAAGCAAAAGGGCATCCATGCCGGTGCCGTCAATTCACTTAAAACAGAGCGAGAAGAAATTGCTATCCAAATCGAACTAACCTCGCAGAGATTGAGATTACTTGACCAACAAAGCGCCAAGCTGAAAGAACAAGAAGAAATAATGGCAGCCGAGGTAACGTATTCTGAGCTGTTGGTATCGGCCAAAGCCGCCGAGCTCGAGGCAGAAGAAAGAATAGCAAAAGCGCGAGCCTTTGAACAAGAGAGAGACGATAGCCTTTTAGACACATTGAATGAAATAGCATTGGCGCGAGAAGAAGCGGCAGAAGCGTCAATTAAGTTTTTTGCAAATTGGGAGTCAGGCACCGAAAAGGCTATTGATTCGACAAAAAAATTGACAAAGGCTATGGAAGGGTGGTTGCAGCCTCTTTCAAATTTCAGCAACCAAGCCGCTATGGCGATGGGGGCATTGATTGTTGGTGGAGAAGATGCGGCAGAGGCTTTCAAAAATGCCATGAAGGATGCTTTAGCCTCAGCGGTCGAAGGACTAGGTCAAAGACTTTCTGCAGAAGCAATCGGGCTGTGGGCGGCTTCTTTGATCCCCGGAGGTCAGGCCAATATCCCCGCAGCGATCGCAATGAGCGCCGCCGCGACAACGGCTTTCCTGGGAGCTGGTATAATCCGCGCCTTGGCGCAGGGCGGAGATTTCTTCACGTCCGGTCCTGAGTTGATGCTCGTCGGCGACAATCCCGGCGGCGTCGAGCGCGTTCGCGTGGATCCCGTATCCTCCGAGGCAAACTCAGCGGGTGACCCGTTGCACATTACGATTTTCATGGACCACCAGCGCATGTATGATAAGATTACCGGAGCGGTTCGCAATAGACAGATCACAATCGACCTGGGAGCGCTGACAACATAATGCGGTTATTGTGGGATAACGAGATAGATGACGATGATTTCACACTGACCGCTTCCACCGAGGCGGCGAACTTCCCAGCGACCAAGCTCCAAGACATGCGGCTGAGCTCGCAGTGGCGGACGACTCAGATCACGGCCGAGGCTATTGTTATTGACGCCGGGACGGGAAACACGATTACAGCGACGGCGGCAGCAATCGTCTCACATAACCTGACAAACGGGGCCACGATCAAGATCCAGGGCAACGCGACAGATTCTTGGGGTTCCCCGACGCTGGACGAAACATTTACATGGGACGCCGATCTCATGGTCGAGTTTTTCAATTCTGCAGCATTCCGCTTCTGGCGATTCTCGTTCGCTGACGCCGGCAATACAGAAAGCTTTCTGCGCGTTGGGCGGATCTTCCTCGGGACTTACCTGCAGGTCGACGAAGAACCAATGCGCGATTTCGCAGAAGAGCAGCTTGATTCGACGCGCACGCTTTATTCGCCGACCGGCCAGGCATATTCCGACGAGGGCGTGTTGCTCAGGCAGTACGCCGTTGTTTTCAGCTTCCTGAGCCAGACGGAGAAGGACAATTTTCAGACGATGTTTGCAGACATCAAACGGGCAAAGTCTTTGATTCTGCTGATTGACGAGAATCTGACTACAGAGCTTCCAGAACTGTATTGCATAATAGACAGCCATTCGGGTTATCAGAACGTGTCGGCGCTGGTCTACAGCGTCGGCGTTACATTCAGGGAGATCAAATAAAATGGCAGGAGCGCAAGTCACCGTCGCCCTGACGCAGCTCGAAAAGCAGCGCCTCGGCTACCAAGCAATCAGCCTGACCAATTTCGAGCTCGGTACTTTGCCGGCAATTGCAGCCGGATCCAAGGTTGAAATTGGCGGGGCGCTATACGAGTTTGCCTCAGAAGAAGCAATCACGGGCTGGGGCGCGATCGGGACGGGCAACGACGTCTATATCATCCTGACCGTCACGGGGACAGCGGTCGCCGCTTCATTCACGACGACAGCCCCGACATGGAGCGAGTCGAAGCAGGGATATTATACGAGCCTGGTCCGAGGCATCGGGGGACTCCGCAAAGATGCGGACGGCGACTACACCAAGAAATATCTTTATCAAGGCCAGAAAGTCTTGCATTCTGCCGGCGGCACCGACCTATTCGGCGAAGTTGGCAAGGTCGCGACTTTCGTGACCAAGACACGCTCAGGCTGGCTCTGGTGCGACGGTTCGACAATCGACAAAACAGCCAACCCAGAATATACAAACCTGGTCGACTTGCTCAAAGAAGAGGCCGGGGCCGATGCCGCTCATCCATTTTACGCCGCGGCTGCCAACGAGGCAGTACTCCCGGACATGCGCGGCGCTGTCGCTCGAGGCGTTGACGATGCGTCGAACAGGGACAAAGACGACGTCAGGAAGTCGGGCGGCTTCCAGGACGATGACAATGTCACCCACCTTCACACGATCGACCATGATCACGGGAATACAGATGATCCTGGGACTCACGCTCACGTCGTTCCAGGCAGAACGACCGGTGGATCTGGCGCGAATAATGCAGAAACACTCGACGGGGCGAAAACTGAAGATATAACATCGGAGGGCGCAGGCGCTCACGTTCACGCCGTCGCGGCACACTCTGGCAATTCGGGCAGCACAGGGAACGCCGACGAAGTCACGGTGAAAAATATCGCGCTCTATTATCTGATCAAGTATTAGGGAAACATGAGCACATTCGAGGAACTGGCAGTCAATCCAAGCTCAACAAAAATCATTCTGGCCGAGATCGACGTCGGCTTCGACGAGACGTTCTGGACCGTTTACAGGGCAGGCACATGGTTTATCAATTTTGACGTCACCTATCCTAATGTTGATTCGCTTTTCCTGACAGGCGTCGAGGCGAGGACGGTCACGCTGGTTGGATCCGTAACGATCGACGGCGTGATTCTGACGCTTGTCTCTTCCTCCTCCGACGTGCAGACGACCGAGAGTTCGTTCTTCTACGACGGGGCTACAAACGATTTGTTTATCCACATTTCGGATCATGACGAGCCGTCACTCCACAGGATTACGGTAGGCGCCGCATTCGGAATTAGCAACCATGCGAGCGCAATCAACAATTGGGGCGTCTATAATAGTTTCGGGTACGAGCCGCGGATCCTATCTATTCCCACGATTGCAAAAAGACGCGACCCGGTATTTTTCGGCAAGATCGCCTTCCGGGGGGGGACGGTTACGCTGGATAACAGCGATGGCAAATTCGATACGTTCGCAGAGGACAACGACATTTTCGGCTCAGCCGTTCGTTTGCTGATCGGATTCAACGATCTCGAATACTCAGATTATCGGCGCATGTTCACAGGCTACATTGAAAACCTCTCAGTGACACAAACGGAGCTGAGGATTGAGATCCAGGACGAAAGGAAAAGGCTATCAAAGAGGCTGCCCGAGAACGTTTTCAGCGTCAGCAATTTCCCGGACCTGAACGCGAAGCACGAAGGGAAGCCGATCCCCTTGCTCTACGGACTCTGTCGAAATGTTCCCGTACTAAGCACGAACGACGAGGAATCGCCGAGGCCGCAGTTTTTCACATTCAAGATCTGCGACACAACAGACCATGCTATCTTGGCGATTGACGCCGCGTACGTCGACGACGTTGCGGCTACCGCTTCATCGAAAAGCACGACGAATGCGACGTTTAACCTCGAGACAGGGAACCTGGATTATAGCGGGATTGCCGGCGGGCCATTCACGGTTGGCGAACGGATCAAGGGCTCAGCTTCCGACGCGAGCGCAGAGATTGCGAGCGACGACTCGACTACAATCGTTTTCGACAAGCGGCCCAAGGATCCGGGGTTCGACGTGGGCGAGACTATAACGGGCGCGGATTCAGGTGCGACCGCAACCGTCGATGCTTTCACCGAAGGTGATTACTACCCGGGCGACGACGTGTCGGCAGACGTCCAGGGGTATGTTTTCACTTCGACATCGATACTGATTGACAACGCGCTCGACGTGATCGTCGATCTTTTGACCACCTTTTTCCCGATCTTATTCAACGGGAACTTTTTCAACCTTGCGCGCTGGCCGACAACCGACGCCCCGGACGTCGAGATCTTTATTGACCGGCCGCGTGAGACCATCGACATAATCGAAGAAATATCAAGTAGCGTGTTCGGGCTTTTCATCGTTCAAGACGACGGCCTCTTCGCTTACCGCATTTTTAACGAGAATGCGATTAGCTTACAGACGATCACAAAAGAAGAGATCCTGAACTTGCAGGAGCTTGAGATCGGATACGACTCGACAGAGGTGCTAACGTCAGCCCTTATCGGATATGACAAAGATTGGAAAAACAACGAACATTTGATTGAGCTTTTCAACGATCAAGAGGACGCGATTTTTGACAAGTTTCGGGTGTTGCGCGAGAAGACTTTTAACACTTTGCTCAACGGTCAATCGGCTGCTCAGGATTATGCCGAGACGCTTTTCCTGTTTTCGGCTGACGTAAAAAAGCCGGTCGTTATCGTCACAAAGATGCAGACGATCGAGCGCGAGGTCGGCGACTTCATTGACGTCTGGCTTGATCGCGCTCAAAGCACTATGCTTGGCAAAGCAAAATGTGAGATTATGGGAATTGAGAAAAGCGGCAACGATATGACCGTGCGCCTCGAGTGCAGAATTATTTCTATCTTTCCCGAGACGATCTACGAACAGAGCGTGCACTATGATGACACCTACTATAACTGGCGGTTTTACGGACCGACGCAAAACAGGGAGGTCTCTTAATGGCTGTCGTTGAAGAGAGAATGGAGATAGATCTCACCGGCGAGGCTTTCACCGACGAGCTCCAGAGCAACGTCGGCGCGTCGGCTTTCACCCTAGACCATGATTGGTTTTGGGGCGGCGCTACTCTCGAGATATGGACCGGCCTCGGCAAGACCGGGACGAAGTTGACCGAGGGCGCCGGCGACGACTACGTGCTTTCGGTTGAAGATACTTATCTGACCTCAGAATCGGGCAAGACTGTCTACGGCAAAGTCCAAGTCGTCAATGCAGCCTATCAGGCATGCGCGCTTTATTTCAACGGCGAATACATCGCCGACTCAGTCAAAGCTGCCCATATCAATACCCTGCAGGATCAGATCGACGACCTCGGAGGAGCTCAGGACCGCATCACAAAAGGCAGTCAGACGATCGACGCCGGCGTTGATGTCGGGGACGCCATATTTCCCAATGTCACCCGGGAAGTTGTAGATCTGTGCAGCGCAGCCGATTGGACGGACGACGCGGAAATAACGAGCACGGTTAACTCAAGCACAAGTATTATGCCGCCGGCTGCTTTGAATTTGACGAAGGATACTGGCGCAAATACCGTCGCCAGCATCTCGAAAACTCAATCGAATCAGCTCGATTTCACCAGCAAAAAGCAGAACCTCTATCTGTATATCGATGATGCGGCCACGCTTGCCAAGCTGACCACACTCGATTGCGTGACGATCCGCTACGGATCCGATGCTTCGAACTATTATGCATGGGAAAAAAACAAAGCTGACATGGCTGTCGGCTGGAATTTCATCGATAACTTGACCAGCGCCAACGTCGACAGCACGACAGGCACGCCCGTCATCGCCAGCATGGATTACGTTTATCTCGCGCTCAAGACGAACAACGCCGGCGACACCTGGACTGCCGGCAAGGTCATTATGGATTATTGGTTCCTGGCCTCCGATGAAGAGTGGAAGACTTCGGGCCAGTCTCTTCCATCTCCACAGGCAATTTACATCGGCAGCAATACCGTCCTCTTCAAAGGCTACACTGACCAGCTCTCCGATCTGATCCCTTCGCTGTACTACTGGATGGGAACGGACGGGAAGCCTACACCCGATCGATCGGCCGCATTCAATGATATACGATTGTTTTTTGCCCTAAGCAATACTGAAGCGGTCGTGGATATTGAGATCGAGGGAGACGCGAAGGCGATCAACAACCTGGCCACTATGGGCTACAGCATCGGGGGCAAAGACAATGCGGGGGCGGTTGTTGATGCCGTCGATCAGTACACTCCCGACGTATGGACGGCAATGTCTGTGCTGCCGGCACCGTCACGTTCGATGAACTATTGCGGCGGCGTCGCCGGGAAGGGATATTCCTGCTACGGCAATGGTGGTTCCGCTTTGTTGGATGTTGATGAATATGTGTTGGATTCGTGGGCCAGCATGGCCAATGGGACGGCACCAGCTCGTTACGGTAGCGCTGCAAACAGGATGGACAACAAACTGTATTGTGCCACCGGATATGCCTCGGGCTATATCCTTGACTGCGATGAATACACGCCTCCTTCGACGTGGGTCAACGAAACCAACAAAATAGGCTCGGGGGTTTATTACGTTTCCGGATTTGAACTTGCGGACAAAGGGTACTGGCTTGGGGGATATTCAGGGGCATATCAAACCTACACTCACGAATACGTTGCCGGCACAGACACCTGGAATAACAGAACTGCATTCCCTGGCAGTGGAAAGTACATCACGGCCGCGGCAGACATGTTGAGCAAGGGATATTTGACCGGCGGTGATGAGGGATCGCACGTCTCGGATCACGACGAGTACGATGAATCCGGAGACAGCTGGACGACTAGAACCGTCTTGTCGGTCGGAGCTTGCGCTTTCATGGGGGCCTTCCAGGTAGGCAATAAGTATTACGCTTTCGGCGGTTATACCGGTGGTGCGCGAAAGAATCACTGTCTGGAATACATAGTAGACGCCTGGGCGACCGTTCAGGTCATGCTGGCGAACCGCTACGAGATGGGCGCGTTCGAGATTTGAGGAGAGCAAATGAGGCAGTATTTCACGTACCGCTTGTTTCCGATTCCCGGCGGTTGGTGGTCCCCGGACCGGCTTCTGGAAACATGTTTCACCGGGATGAATCTCCGCTACAAGCTCGAGATTGTCAAAGACGACTCGATCGATGGACGCCGGCTCGGCTGGATCGAATGCGACACCCAGGACGAGATCGACGCCGTGATTGAGGCGCTGGCGCCGTTTGGCGTGCATCTAAAAACGAGCCTGAAGTGCAAAGAGTTTGCCGACCAAATCACGAAGAAGGTCACGAGGTGGGATGGCGAGATGCTCAAAATGGCTGCCGTAGATCCCGAAACCATGAAGGAGAAAGAAATTGAGCTGTAGCCTGAAGACGCTATTCGCGGATCATGAGATGTACCACTCCGAGTTTCAGCAGGACTACATCATCACAGCCCGTTCTGGCATGACAGAATACGGCCAATACAAGCAGAGTCTCCGGGAATTGCACAGGCGCTACCGGGGGCTTAAATCGCAATTCATTGAGCGCGAGCGGAAGCTCGTAGATATCGAAGAAGCGGAAGAGATCCTGAACGGCTCGATAGAAGACTACGATATGCGTCGGCGCCGGCTCGACCTGGCTGAGAAGAAGATGCAGCTCGAAGAGATCGATCTCTCGATCCACCATACCAGGAGAGAGTTCGTCCGGTTCTATCAACAGGCTATAGCGCTGAAGGCGAAAATTGGAGAGCTGACGCCAACGAAACGCAAAGAGCTGGACATGCATATGTGGGAAGAGCGCTTCAAGCGGCAATGCGCCATCGATTTCGTATCGAACGGCCGGCTGCTCAACACGACCATCGAATCTATTAACAGCTGTCCGCCCATGATGCGTCAGCGCATTCTGAAAATGATCAGACCCGAGATGCAGAACGCGCTGCTGGAATGGTACGAAAACTATAGAGTGCCCGATTATACCAGCGAGATCGCAAAGCTGGATAATCATCTCAGCGTCGATTTATTGATCGAGGAGCTCGACGGAAAATGAACGCCGCCCAGGAACAAAAGCTTTTCGATACAGTGCTCGAGGATCATGGCTTGATCAAGGAAATGTACGGCTCGCATAAAGCCCTGATTGAAGAACGGAAACGGGACCGCGTTGACATTGACAAGAACGACGAGCGGATCCAGACGATCCAAACCAACATGGTTACCAGGGAAGACTACAATCGGATACATAACAGCCATGTGGAGGAGAAGCGCTGGAACTGGGCCAGGACCAGCAAGCTTATCCTGCTCATTTTCGCCCTGGTCAACTTACTGCTCGGATCCGGCCTGGTCGTCACGATAACTAGGTTGACGGCCACGGCGGCGGTAGCTCCGTGAAAAAGCGGAAAGACCATTGAGGGAGGATAAGTGATGGACAAGGTTGATTGGGAAGAAATAAAAAGGATAGCCACAGAGGAATTAAGTATGTTTACCTTTAGTGAGTTTAGGTTGCTTACCAAGGCCATCCTGGCCAACAAACAACGGCTGGATGAGTTGGAGAAGCGCCACGATTTATAATGCAGCTATCGAAAGCAAACACAATTCAGCATAGCGACTTCCGCAACTGGATCACCGCAACACGGCGCCAGGAAGTTTTCGAGGACATGCGACCTGCTGAGCGCCTGGCCTTTACGGCGGAATGCTTAACGCATTTCGGGATCACCTACGGTGCCGGCGACAAAGACTCGATTGGCGGATCGTTCTATTTATTCGGGAGCGAACGCGGGGCAGCGACGTGGAAGCGGAATTTGAGGAACTGGAAAAACGAGCGTCCGGGCCTCGAGTGCGCCGGCTTCGTCGAGTGTGCAATGTACGCAGCGGGCCTGATCGACGGATCTATGCTGAACTATCGCGGGCTGCGCCAGGTGCCTCGAAATATCAAGCTTTACCGAGAAGCCGCTGGGGTTCAGAAATACTATACGGTCAACTGGATCCCCACCGAGACGCGGACGACGATCACGCAAGACGCAGGCCTCACCGGACCTTGGCCGAGCGTTGTGCAGTTGATGTTCTTCCGCGAGGAGTTCGAGCCGATCGCGAACGGCGTCTATCCTCACGTCGGGGATCTGGTCTTTTTCCTGTACAAGGACACGAAGGGCTGGCATGTGCATGTCGGAATTTGGGCGGCAATCGACGGCGAGGACGGCTTGATCCACAGCTCGCCTTTCTGGAAAGATTACTCGTCATTCTCGGGGCCGAAGTTTACCAGGATTTCAGACAAGTATTATCGGAATTATCTCGAGCCGCAGCGCAAAACATGGGGCGAGTGGTTCGGCGCGAGCGTCGTTCGATTGAGAGGGAAAGCATGAGCGGATTACTCCAGGACGATAAAGGCAACGCGTCAACAGGGCGCGTGCTTCTGGTAGCGGCAGCGGCGACGGGGATCCTGCTTCTCGGAGCTGGCGTGCTTTTGTTGTGGAAGGGCATAGACGGCGGAGAGCTGTGCATCATGACCGGGTCGGGCATGACGATGGGTGCGATTGCGGGAAAGCAGTGGCAGAAGACGGTTGAGAAATGAATAAAAATGTCGGTTTTTTCAAATGAAAACAGGAATTGTAGGCGTAGCGATCGCGCTGGTGGCAATCGCTGTATTGGGAGTTGTGATCAATGAAACGGTCGATATTTCTCTGCCTTTTTTTCGTCGTGATAGCCGCAGGGCTTTGGCCGAACGAGCAGCCAAAGTGGATGAAATTATTGACCAGCTTGCGGTCCGAGAGGCAGCGTATAAGGCTCTCTCTGGACTCTATCGAGAGCGAGTTGAGCACTACGAAGCAAGCCTTGCGCGATCTGAAAAGCGAATACTCGCAGATGCAGACCGCATCCGCCGAGCAGAGGACGCTCTGGAACGAACAGAAGGCAGTCTACGAAGAGCGCAAGCTCGAGCTCGAGAAGTCGAAAGCGCTGTTGACCGAGCAGAGGGCGGAGTCGGAGAAGCACGAAGCGCAACTACTCGAATCGGATCAATCGCTGACGAACTTGAGGCAGAATTTCAACGACTATCAGACGGAAGCTGAGAGCCAGGCTGACGCCCTCGACGTCTGGCGAGCCGTCGCCCTGATCGGGATCCCTGCGGGCCTTATTTTGGGATTTGTTTTGGGCGCAATTTTGTTCTAAAATTGCAGTACTGCACAAAAAAAATCGAACTTTTTTAAAACAAATTTCTAATTGCTTGCAGTGTAACGAGATAAAAATATGCATAACTGCGCATTTTACTTGACTTATAGTGCGCGATAATGTATATTATAAACATGATTAAGAACGAATCAAACAACGGGGGAGACAAAATGACTGAGAAAGAAACAGCGAAAAACGTAATGCG
>CEPX01058332.1_pt1 | contig 12367 bp, 20 predicted proteins | sample 361361 | NCBI WGS metagenome assembly CEPX01 (sample SAMEA2619974, study PRJEB7988) | marine metagenome | biome: marine biome (ENVO:00000447); feature: mesopelagic zone (ENVO:00000213) & marine oxygen minimum zone (ENVO:01000065); material: "saline water (ENVO:00002010), including plankton... | reverse complement strand
TAAATCTGGTCCTGGAAAAGGAAAACCAAAACCAGGAACTCCTCCCCCAACAAGTAGAATTCCTCAAGGAAGAGTAGTGCAAAGAAGATTATCTCCACCTCGGCAACAAAGACCACCAATAAGAAGAGGTCCTCCACCGAAAAAAAGAGGAGAGCTTGACGATGTTCTTAAAAAACTTAAAGAGATGGGAAAATAAAACTTTATTAACTATATGTTTCTTTTAATAAAATGAAGAAAAGTGTAATCATTTTAACAATTTTATTAATGATATTTCCTATTATTTCAGCAATTGAGTTTGACATTAAATCTGAATTTAAACAAGGAGAAACTTTAATTGCAAAAGTATCTGGAAATTTTGTTGAACCAATTCTTAAAAATAATATATTTTTTTATAGAGGACATGTAAGAGCGCCAATAGAATATGATGTCACAAAGATAGATAATGAATTTTATATCTATGCATTACTGCCAGCTACTCAAAATAATTATTCAATATTAATTGAGAATGCACAGTATATGGAAGGAAAAGAAGTAATTGATGAAGATATTGTAAGAAATTTTTCAATAACTGATGAAGTCGCAGATTTTTCAGCAAATCCAGGATTTATTATAGCAAAAGATGATTTTTTTATAGAAGTTCAAAACCTGCAAGATAAAAAAATTAGTATTAAATCAAATATAGATGAAGATGTAGTAGATTTAATTTCTGGTGAGATAAAAAAGATATATTTTGACTTTGATTCTATAGAAGAACAAACTAAAACAATTGAATTAAGTTCAGATAGTTTAGTATATGAAATTCCACTCTATGTTTTTTCAAATAAAACAAAAGATAGAGAAAGAGATTTTAAATTTGAACCTTCTATTTTTGATGTTTCTATGTCTACAAATTCAGAAACGACAAGAGTAGTTTATATTAAAAATATTGGTAAAGAAACACTAGAATATATTACTTTATCAATTTCTGATTCACTAAAACCATATGTTTCTTTTTCAGCAGAAGAAATTAAAGAATTAAAAGAAGATTCTGATATTAAAATTGAAATTTATTTATCTTCAGATAGTGAGGAAAGATTAATTGAAGGACAAATAACAGCTAAAGAATCAAACGGAACTAATACTATTTATGCATATTCTGCACTTAGTTTGAATTTTCTAAAAGATTATGTTCCATTAGATGGAGAAGTATCAAGTACATCTGCTACTTGTTTAGAACTTGAAGGAAATATTTGTGAAACAGATAATGAATGTAGTGGAGATATAAAGTATGCAAAAGATGGAATATGTTGTTTAGGAGAATGTAAAAGAGTAGAAGAAGGTTCAATTGGCAAATTAATTGGTTGGTTAATAGTTTTAGTTATTATTGGATTTTTATATTGGTTTTTTAAGAATAAATATCGGGGAACAAAAAAAGATATTAATCTATTGAAAATAGCAAAAGGTAAGAAGTAATTATTTCTTAAAAGATAAAATTATTTAAACAAAAATCTGTTAAATTTAATATGAATTGGATAAATTATATTGGATTAATTGCAGCAGCATTAACAACAAGTTGTATGTTGCCACAAGCAATCAAAACAATTAAAACAAAAAGTACTAAGGATATTTCTTTATTAATGTATTCTATTCTAATAATAGGAGTCATTTTTTGGTTAATTTAGGGTATATTAATTAAAGATTTACCTTTGATTGTAGCAAATGGAATAACTTCAATTCTTGTGATGATTATTTTAATAATGAAAATTAAATACAAGTAGTTTTATTTCTTTTTCTTATCCAAAACTTCTCTTAATCTTTTTTCTAAGATATTTTTTTCTAACTGAATTACTCTTGCGACTTCATCATATCCATGAAGTCTTCTTGTAATCTCATTTAAAATATCATTCCATCCATTATTTGATAGAACAATTAATTCAGGATAGATTATCTCAATATGTGCTGGCATATATTTAAACATTAATACTGCAAGATATAAAATTTCTTCAATTTCAACTTCGACTTCTGCAAAACCAGTATAGAAATCTTTTTGATCTTTTACAAGAGTTGGTTCATTTATTTTTTTAGTTTTAACACTTACTCCTTTTTCATCATCAATTTTTTTTACTAAATCATTTAAAGTTTCAGTTAAATGTTCTGGAGGTTTTCCTAGAACTTCTATTATCATTACTGCTCTAATATTTTTTGTTTCTTCATTAATTAAACTCATTTTTATCAGATTTGTTTTTTTTCAATATAAATAAGATTACAAGCAATATACAAAAGAATACAAATCCATACATTGCATAATCTTCTATACCTAAATCTTCTTTAATTTCTTCAGTTTTTATGTCTTTTGGATTTAATTTAATTATATTTATTTCGCTTTCTTTTGCATTTTCTTCAATAGATAAACCAGTTATTTTTTTTGAAGTATTTTTTTCTGGTAATTCAAGAATTTCTTCTTTAATTTCATTAGATAATACATCTTCAGATGTTTCATTAAGTTCCTCAATAATCTCTGTTGATTCTGTTTCTATTATCTCTTCAACTTCTCCTGCGAAACTCTCAATTTCATAATTATCAAATTTTTTAGAATCTCCATTAGAATCTCTTATTCTTATTTCTATATTGCTATTCCCAATATATTCTGTTATATTTAATGAGAATTCTTTTTCTTCATCTTGTTTTATTATATCAACAACATAATAATAAGTTGATTTCCATTCACCATTATTTAATATTCTTGCAACTCTGTCTCCACTTTCAAGAATATCTATTTTTACATCATAAGTATCCTCAGCAAAATCTATTAGTTTTATATTAAATAAAAATTCATTTCCAATCTCTATTTTTTCAGGATAACTAACAGTTATATTTTGAGCAGATATACTAGGAATAATTAATAATATTATAATTAAACATAACTCTTTTTTTATCATAAAAATTTAAAAGAAATCGCTTATTTTAAATTTTATTGCACTTTATATTTATCTTTAAAATCTATAAATTCTATATTAATTCTTTTTCCATCTTTAATTGATTTAGCTATTAGTATTTTAGAAAATATTTTATTATCTAATAACCATTTACACTTTTCTCTTTCACTCTTATCTAAATATCCATTCTTTTTTACTTCTATTCCAATTATTTCATATTTATTCTTATTTAGAAGTTTAAATCCAATAAAATCAGGAAATCCAGTACCTATGCCCAATATTTTCATAAAAGGATTAAATTTTCTTTTTGCTTTGACTAGTTTTTTATTTTCTAAGTCAACATTATTAGTCCATTTATCTATTATCCAATTATCTTTTTCTAGGTTCTCTCTAACTTTTAGTTCAAATTTAGCACCAGATTGTCTATTTATCTTCCCTTGTTTAGAATAAGAATTCTTCTTTATCATTTTTATAGATCTCTAGCCTGTAAAGTTCTTCTTCCATTTGCCTTAGATCTTTTTATTGCATTTTCTAAAAGTTCTTCAACTTTTCTTTCAAGAGCCATTCCAACTTCTTCAGCGACACTAGAAACTGCATTTTCTTTATCTAATTCTTTAACGACTTTTTTAATATTACTTTTAACAATTAAACTCATTTTAACCTCCTTTTTTTCCAGGTTTCATTAATGGAAAAATAACACATTCTTTTATTGGTTTATTTACTAGATATGAAAATAATCTTTCAGAAACTCCAAATCCACATGTAGGAGGCATCCCGTATTTTAAAGCTTCAACAAATCCCTTATCATGTTCTTGAGCTTCTGTATCTCCAGCCTCCTTTAGTTTTGCTTGCCTTTCAAATCTATCTTCTTGATCTTGTGCATCATTTAATTCACTATATCCATTACCAATTTCTGTTCCAGCAATAATTACTTGAAATTGTTCAACCTTTCCAGAATTCTTTGAGTTTCTTTTAGCTAAAGGAGTAATTTCTACAGGTTGTCCAATTAAGAAACCTGGTCCTGAAAGTTTTTTTCTACAATATTTCCACAAACTATCAATAAGTCTCCATTTGTCAACTTTAGGATCATACTCAATTTTTAATTCATCAAGTTTCTTTTTAATGTCTTTCTCATTAGCTTTATAGATATCAACTTTTGTATATTTTTTTATTGTTTTTTCATAATCATATACTTGCCATTTCTTACCTAAATCTACTTTATATCCATGAGTTTCAAATTTTAAACTTCCTAAAACCTCTTTTGCAATTTTTTTATACATCTCTTCAACAAGGTTCATACCATCGCTATAGTTTGCATATGCCCAATAAAATTCCATTTGAGTGTAGTCTTGTAAATGTTCCATATCCATACCTTCATTTCTAAATTGTCGTCCTATCTCAAATGTTTTTTCAAATCCTGCAACCATAAGTTTTTTTTGCCATAATTCTCCCATAGATATTCTAAGATAAACATCAAGATCTAATGCATTATGATGTGTACAAAATGGAGTTGCAGCTGCTCCTCCTGCAGTGTTTTCTAAAATAGGAGTTTCTATTTCTAAAAATTTCTTTTCTTTTAAGAAATTTCTAATTGTTTCCCAAAATTTAGATTTTTTAATAAAAATTTCTTTAACTTCAGGATTCATTAAAATATCAAGATATCTCTTTCTAAGTTTTTCTTCATCATCTTGTAATCCATGCCATTTTTCTGGAAGAGGTTTTATTGCTTTACTTAGCATTTCAACTTTTTTTACTAAGATAGAAATCTCTCCTGTTTTTGTTTTTATTATTGTACCTTCAATTCCAATAAAATCTCCAGAATCAATATACTTTTTAAAAAACTCAAATTCTTTTTTGGGTGTTTCTTTATCTTGGAAGACAATTTGAATATCTTCAGAGTTATCTCTTAATTTTGAAAATGAAATTTTTCCTAAATCTCTTTTTGTCATTATTCTTCCAGCTGTTTTTACCTTTGTTTTAAGTTTTAATTTTAAACATTCAGAAATAGTTTGCTTTTTATCAAATTTATTAGGATAAGGATTAATTCCTTGTTTAATTAATTCCTTGATTTTCCTCTTTCTTTCATTTGTTATTTGTTCTTCACGACCCATAATACTTTAAGAAAACAGATATTTATAAATTATTATCTTTTATAATATCTTTTATGCCCTTCTTTATCTAATACTTCATTTAAAAGTTCATCTGCAATTTTTTGAAACTTATCCCATCTACTAACACGAAGGTAAGTTATTTTATTAAAATTTTCTTGGAGTTTTTGAACTTTTAAAAATAATTCAAGTAATTTAGGATTTCTAACTCTATATTCTCCTAAAAGTTGTTTAACAACTAATTCTGAATCAAGAATGCATGTAATTTCATCTTTTGTAAACTTTGATGCTAATTCTAATGCTTTAATTAATGCCTCATATTCTGCAATATTGTTTGTAACATTATTTCCTATTTTTGAACTATATTTTGTGAGAATCTCTCCATCTCGTCTAACAATAATTCCTATTGCACCTGGTCCGGGATTACCTCTTGCTCCACCATCAGAATTTGTATATATCATAAAGTTTAAAGATTGAGATTATTTATAAAAATATTGATAAAAATATAAGAATTATATTTTGGATAAATATAACTAATACTTAATTAGTCTTTTCACTATTATAATAAATATTTTAATTCTTTTTATCTTCGGAAACTTTATATAACCTTAATCTCATTTCTAAATTCTGTTTTTTTTCAAATAGTTGATCCATGTTTTTCCTTAGAATATCTATATGCTTCTCATTATTTTCTAAACATTCAATTCTCTCTTTAAATGCTTCTAATATATCTTCTAGATAAAGAAATTGTATGTATTCTTCTGCCTGATCTATTAATTCTTTTTCTTTTTGAAGTATCTGTGACGGAGCTTTAATTGATTCTAGAAGAACATATCTTACTTTTCGTCTTGATAGTACCTTATAAGCTTGATTGCAATCCCAATTGTTATATAATTCTCTTATAGCATTTCCCATGATTCATCACATTATACTGGACAACCAGTTAATAAGGTTTATTATAAGGAAATATAACTATTTCTATATATGTAAAACCTTAAACACTTTAAAATCCTGGAATTTTTCAGGTTTAATTTGAACATTTCTTATTTGTGAATGTTTTGGACCTTTTTTACATAAATCAATCATTTTATTTACATCATCAGAATTTCCTTCTAAAAATACTTCAACTCTTCCATCTTCTAGATTTCTAACAAAACCTTTAACATTATATCTTTCAGCATTTTCTTTTACAAATGCTCTAAAAAAAACTCCTTGGACTGTCCCATTAATATATAATCTTACAGACTTTTTCATATTATATCTTATCTAAATGACTTTTTATTCTTTTTTAATAACTTCTTTACCATCAAAACAATAAGTGCAAAATTTACCCCTTAAATGCCTATTATTTAACATACCTTGTTTACTTAGATAATGAAGAGAAGTTGCATCAATAATTTTCCCTATTTCTTTTACAGATCTTTCATTTGCAATTAATCTTTTTTTCTTAGATGTTTCTATTCCAAGATTGCAGCTATGTTTGTAAGGAGGAGAACTTGCTTTTATATGAACTTCTTTTGCACCACCATCTTTTATCAATCTAATAATTTTTTTTATGGTACTTGATCTTACAATGGAATCATCAACTATAATAACTTTCTTTTTATCTACTACTGATTTATTAACATTTAATTTTTTCATAATATCTGCATCGATTATTGTTTGTGTTGGTTGAATAAAAGTTCTTCCAATATAGTGATTTCTTACAAATCCCCAATCAAAAGGAATACCCGATTCATAACTATAACCTAAAGCTGCATCAATACTTGAATCAGGAACAGGAATAACTATATCTGCCTTAGTTGGAGATTCTCGATAAAGTTGTTTTCCAAATTCCTTTCTAATAATACTAGTTGTAATTTGATCACCATATATCATTGAATCTGGACGAGAAAAGTAAATAGATTCAAATATACACTTTTGTTCTTTTTCTTTATTAAAAAGTTGTTTTCTTCTAAGCCCCTTATCATCAATAATTACTGCTTCACCTCGTTCTACCTCGCCTATATGTTTTGCACCAATAATATCAAAAGCCACACTTTCAGATGCTAAAACATATGCATTTTTATCTATAATATAACCAATAGCTAAAGGTCGAACACCTGAAGGATCTTTTATTCCAATTAATTCATTTTTAGTAAGCATAACAATAGAATAGGAGGGTCTTATATCCTTAAAGGTATCAAATAAAATTTCTTCTAACGAATTTCCTTTTGCTTTTGCAAATTTTTTAAGAATAACTTCAGTATCACTTTTTGTTTTGAAATCAGAACCTCCTTTTTTTAATTCTTTTCTTAATCTTTCATAATTAAGAATTTGTCCATTATGAGCTACTCCAACAATTCCATTGTTTGTTTCACCAACTATTGGTTGTTTATTGTTTGTTGATGAAAAGCCTACTGTTGGATATATAACATGCCCTATACCGCTTCTTCCTTTTAATTTTTTAAGTGTACTTTTACTAAATGCATCATTAACAATACCCTTACCATAAGCAGAATGAATTTTTCTTTTTGATGCAGTCATGATACCGCAACCACCTTGCCCTCTATGTTGAATATTATGTAAACCAAGATATAAGTTACCTGCAGGGTTTTGAACATTAAATATTCCCATCACCCCGCATTTATCATATGCCTCTTTTTCTAACATAACAATTGAAGAACTAGGTTAGTTTATATTCTTTTTTATAATAAAGAAGTTATATTTAAATTCCTCTTCTATCAAGTTCATTATTAACAATCGCAACTGTTTGACTAGCAAAATATGTTTTTTCCCCAATTGAAACTGATTTAGCAATCTTTTTTAGTCTTTTTAGTTCTTTTTTAGGTAAACCATCATGATCTCCTAAAACAAAAACGCAATTATCAGGAATTTTTGCTTTTCTTATATCTTCTCCAGATTTATCTAAAATAAAAATCTCTTTTCCTTCTTTTTCTAATTCTTCAATAACTTTTAAGAAACTTTTTTTCTCAATAAAACATCCTGGAAAAGCTTCATTCTTTTTCCCAACTTTATATTTATATAAAATCTTTTTAAGTAAATTTCCAATATCTTTTTTACTTATATCTATTCTTCCAACTTTCTTTTCCTCAGGCACGCCTTCATCTTTTTTTAGTATAATCTCAATATGTTTTGGGGGATCAGGCATTCCATAAAAGACAAGATGCATTTTAACATCTTCTCTTAAACCATGGGATAAAAAAAATCCAGAAATTATTGTATGGATTACAATATCCATCCGTCCTGCTTTCATTAGATTTTTTAGATCAAAATTTCCAGTAGTTGATGCATTTCTTGAAAAATATACAAAATGTCTCATTTTATAGGTTGCATTACAAATTCTGATTTTGCAAATATATCATTTTCATTAATAACTTTATACATCCCTATAAATCTTTCTTTTGAAAAAACACAAATAATTTCTTCTTTTTTAATTTCTTCTTTTTTAATTAAATCTTTTTTATATATGGGTTTTCCAGTTAATAATCTCTTTACTTCTTTTTCTTTAACTTTAATTATGGGATGTAATTTTGTAATTATCTCTCCAGGAATTATAATTTTCTTTAGTAATTTTTCATTACCTTTCTTATATTCATCAACAGCCTTTTCAAAATCATATAAATTTATAGAAGGATAATTTTTATCATCTTCTTTAAAAATCCCTGCACGAATTCTTCTTAATTCTAACATGTGAGCTCCAATTTTCATATAGTCTCCTAAATCACTACAAATTTTTCGAATATAGGTTCCACCTTCACACTCAATATGAAATAATATAGTTTTTCCATTTTTTTCTAAAATATTAAACTTTTTTATTTCCCTTATTCTCTCTTGTCTTTTTACACGAGATTTTACAGGAGGAGTTTGTTTAATTTTTCCAAGAAATTTTTCTTTTATTGTTTTTTTAATTTTATCTAAGGAAACATCTTCATGAATTCTCATTATTCCAATATATTCTTTATCTTCTCCTAAAAAATATCCAGTGAGTTTACAAGCTCTATTTAATGCGATTGGTAAAACTCCTGTTACCTTAGGATCAAGTGTGCCAAAATGTGAAGTTTTCCTTAAATTTAATTTTTTTCTAACAAAATCAGAAATATTAAAGGATGTTGGGCCGCTAGATTTATCAATATTAACTATTCCGAATTCTAAAAGTTTTTTTATATCTTTAGTTTTTGTCATAACTTTTTAAGAATTATTAAGTATAAAAGCCTAATCTTTGAAACGTCTTTCAAAGTCATATTCCAATAACTTTACTTCCGGCTTATCCATATCGGGATTATATTTTGATGGAGCATATTGTTGATTACCCCCACTAAGAAAATAAGGTACCCATCCTTTTACATCATTATCTTTCATATACTTTTTATTTTGAGTATTTGCACAGTTACTTAAGAAAGGAATTGTTAACAGAATTAAACACAAACTAATCCTCTTTTTTATTTCACCCATTTTTGGTATTTAGGATAAATTTTATTTCTTTAAATACTTTTTTCTTTTAAATTCGTAGAATTTTTAAACTTATTTTGCTAAAGCTTTTCTAACTTGGTGTTTTGGTTGTTTTGTCTTTCCACCAACTTTATGTTTTTCTTGTTTTGCAGCTGCTTTTTCTATTTTCTGTCCTTCTTCAACTACTGCTGATTTCTTTTCTTTTTCATCCTCTTTTTTCTCGGTTTCTTCTTTTTTCTCAACTTCAGGTTTTTCTTCAGGTTTAGGCGTCTTTTTAGATTTAATACCTTCAATTGCTTTTTGTTCTATTTTTTCTTGCCTTGCTTTTTTAAATTTTAATTTTTTTGAAAATTCAGAAAGTTCTACTCTTACAATTTCTCCTTCCTTAATCACTTTAACTTTAATTTTTGCAGGAGGTCTTTTTATTCCTCTAAACCAAACAGCCTCATTTAGATATTTATCAATTTTAATCTTTTTTAGATCTCTATCTCTTATTTTCATATGTCTAACTAAGAATTCTTTTATGGTCTTTATTGCTTTATTTGCTTTTTTATATCTTGGAACAACTCTGCATTTTTCTCTTAAGGGAATAATATATTCTCTTTCAATTTTTTCTGTTTTTGTGTCTTTATCTGCCATCTTATCCAAAATGTGATTTTCTTTGTTTTCTTGGTTTAATATGAAGTTTAGTTCTTCTCCAAGAACGTCTGTGTTTAGTTATAGATGAAGGATGAATTCTTTTTCCCATTCCAAATTTTTTTAAGACAACCCATACTGGAGCCCACTTACTTTGTCTTGCCTTTTTTGCTAGTTTTATTTTTTTATTTTGATTTTTAATTCCCATTTTATGCAGCCTTTAATCTAAAATTAAATTCATTTTCTAATTCAGATTTAATTAGTTGATTTTTATTTCTTGAAAATGTATTAATTTCTATAATTTTATTATTATTAGTAAAACCAACATATCCTCCTCCAAAATAAATACTTTTACTTAAAATTTTATCCTTATAATGTTCTATTATTTTTTTACTAATATTTTCAGGAATTATATAATTTTTAGAGTGTATTTTCATTTTATTCCCTCCAAGAATTCTTTACCTTTTGCTGTTAATTGCCTTCCTGGTTTTCTTTTTCTTACGCCTTTAATTGCTTTTGCAATTTCAGTAAATCCTGCTTTATCAGATTGTTGTAAGATTGTTCTAATTATTTTCCCCCCAGCTTTTCTAAATTCTTCAGGAGCATATCCTCTATTTTTTTTACTTCCATATTTTGTTTTGAGTCTATTTACTCCTAAAATTTTATTTTTATAAATTTGTTTTAAGATACTTGCAGCTCTTTTATGCCAAAAATCAGGATCTTCTATAGGTCTTTCTTTTGCTTGTCCTGATTTTACAAATAAAGACCATTCTGGTTGTCTAAATTCAGGAATTTTTTTTAAGCTTTCAGCTAACTTTAGATTATATTCTTGAGCATCAATATCATAAACTGCCATTTTAATATATGTCACATCTTTCGATGTTAGATTAGTTAAAATTTTTTAACTTAAAGATTAAGGATAAAAGAGCTTTATAAATTTATCTAACAGCTTGTCTCCATTTTTTTACAACAATTGTAAAACCAATAATTCTTGAAGTATAATTTTTTCCTAGTTTTTCTAAGATATCTTCTGAATATTTTTTTATATCTTCACGATTGGCATTTTTTAAAACAGAAATTTTTACATTTTGATAATTTTTAAAGTGATTTTTTAATGTTTCAATGAAGTTAGTTGTTATTTTATTTTTCCCTAATTGTATTTGGCCTATTTTTTTCATTTTCAGTTATTATATCCTCCTTCTTAATATTTATTGTCTTAGGTTTATTAACCTTCCAAGTTCCTGGTTTCATACTTTTTCCTTTAGATATATCTTTTCCAGTAAAAACATTAACTTTTGTGTCTTTTTTATTATCTCTCCAATCTTGACTATAACTTACACAAGTGGCCCCGCTAGCATAAATATCTTCTTTATTTGGATCTATTTCTTTTATTACACAAAAAGGACTGCCAGGAGTTACAGTATGGATTATAGTATTATCTTTTCCTCTAAATTTTTTCATAAGATCATCATTATTATTTTCATCTTTTCCTAAGAATACTTTTGCTCCAGATAATGTAGTTATTTCTCTGAATTTTACTTTTTTCATTTTTTCCACTTGTTTAAAGCTTCTTTAAGTTCTTTATGTGTTTTAGAATATTCCTTTAGACTTTTGTTCTTTATAACAGCGTCAACTGCTTGCCTCATTGCTTTTGCACCAGCAATTGTTCCAGAAGGATGACCATGAACTCCTCCTCCTGCCTGGATTACTACATCATTTCCCATGAACTTAATAATTTGAGGGACAATTCTTGGATAAACCCCTCCAGATGCAACTCCAAAAACAGGTTTAATTCCATGCCATCTTTGTTTTAGATTTTCTTTTGTTTTCCTAGTAAAAGGAGATTCTATTTCTTGTTGAATATGAAGAACTTCTTTTTTTCCACCACTCATTTTTCCATAAGCTGTTCCAATATGTAATGTATCTACACCAATCATTCTAGATAATTGCGCTATAACTTCCATAGTCATTCCGTGTTCAGGATTTCTATCAAACATCGCATGCCCTGCTCTGTGTGCATGAATAGGTAATTTTGTAAAATTTCTTGCAGTTTGTAAAGCACCCCATCCTAGAGTTATAATATCAAGCATGATATAATTTCCCCCATTATTTTCAACAAACTTAATTCTTCTTAACATTTCTTTTGTTTCTGCTGTACAATTAATTAAATAAACTTTTTTTTCACCAGTCTCTTTTTCAGCTTTTTTTAACAATTTAATTGTTAATAAAAATCTTTTTTTAAATTTGTTAAAATTT
>CEPX01012388.1_pt1 | contig 12367 bp, 13 predicted proteins | sample 361361 | NCBI WGS metagenome assembly CEPX01 (sample SAMEA2619974, study PRJEB7988) | marine metagenome | biome: marine biome (ENVO:00000447); feature: mesopelagic zone (ENVO:00000213) & marine oxygen minimum zone (ENVO:01000065); material: "saline water (ENVO:00002010), including plankton... | reverse complement strand
ACCAGCTTGGGTCTCCAGGCCAAGGATGGCGTCAAGGATGCCCGTCTGGTCACCCAGCCCCGGCGCGATGGTACCGGCCCGACGCTCCAGGCCCAGCAAGTCCATGACGACCTGCCGCTGACTACCCAACCCCGGAACGATGCTACGGGCTCGGGCTTCCAGATCGGCCAGATTGCGGTTAAACGTCGCCTCATTCCCAAAGCCCAGGTTGACGTTGCCTGCCAGCTGGCCAAGTCCCAGCGGACCGGTCAGCTCGCCGCGCAGCGACAGCGCATCATCAAGCGGTCCACTCAGGTCAGGTATCACGCCCGTGGGCAGCTTGTTCAGCTCGGCACCCAGATTCAAAACGCCGCCCTGTGCCTCGGGGATGATGCCGCCGAACGTGTCACCACCGAAAGAGCCACCGGCCAGCTCCGCGCCCAGGCGTCCCGCCCCCTGCAGAGCGTCGGTCAGCTTATCGGTCTGGCCGATAGCTGTTCCCAGGCCACGGGTGATGCCGCCCACGTCATTGGCTGCACCGCTGACAGTGCTGGCGAAACCAGAAAACCCGCTGGGTGGCGTGAAGTTTAAACCCGTCAGCGTCTGCAACGCTGGGTTGTCGATGATGCGCTGGATACTGGCAGGCGTCTGGAAGTTCTCCAGACGGTCCAGCACCTGTCCCAACTCGTTCAGTTGCTTTAGTGGGCCGGTGAACACTTCGGGAGGATCATCCACATCGACGGTAACGTTGCTGCCGTGCAACTTGTTCCGGCGATGCTGCTCGGCTATCGCTCTTTGCTGTGGTGTCGTTGACCCGGTCGCCATCAGTTAACCCCCCCCTGCTTTTCGCCTGCGCTTGATACCCAAGTCCTTGTAAACCTGCACGAGCTTCCGGTAGCGGAAAAACTCCGCTGACACGTTCTGCGATACCGTGATGGACGAGTGCGGATCGTAGCCGCTCAGCTCGCCGTCGGCGGCCTTCACGCGCACCGTGCCCAGCACGGCCAGATCCAACTTGTCGGTGTCCAGCGTGAACCCGGCCGCTCCCATGCTCACCGTCTCGCTGGTGCCGGAGATGCCGGAGCTGAGCTGATTCAGCGTCACGTTGTAGGCACCCACGCTGTCGAAGTAGCTGCGTGTAAACAGCCACTTCAGGCGCGTGTCCTCGCCCTCGGGGGCCTTGGCGCTGGTCGTGAACTGGGCGTGAATCGCGTTGGTCGTGGCCGCGTTGAGGTCGGTGTAGGTCGAGGCCGGGTCGTGGTCCGTCAGGAACCCGGTGAACGTGCCGGCGTGCGGCTTGTCGTCAATCAGCGCCGCGCTGGCACGCTCGAAATACGTGGTCGAGTCGTTGCCCCGGTACGGCCCGTGCCAGCGCTCCTGCTCCACGTTGTAGACCATGATCTCGTTCATGTTGGTCTGCGACCCACCGTACGGGAGCCAAAACCAGATTTCATTCTCCACCCGGTAGTAGACCGCGAACGTGGTATCCAGCTGGCCGGCGTTTAAATTGTTCCAGTAGCCGTCATCCAGATCCGACGACGCCTTGGTCACGGCTCGGTCTCCGTCCCACTCGTAGACACCCTCGTCCTGCACGAAGAATTGCCGGTTGCCGGGCACCGTGACGATGGACCGGCCGGAGACGCCAGCCTGCTGGGTCTGCTGCTGCATCTGGTACGGGATCTGTGCGTTGCCGGTGCTGGTCAGCGTGAAAATCCCATCCGCTGTGTGCACGGCGAGCGAATCCGAAATCGGTACCACGCCGATGATGTCGGAGCCCAGGTCGTAGAAGCTCGTGCCCCCCCAGGTCTCGATGTCGCCCAGGTCGGAGTACCACAACCGATCCGCGTTGGCGTTGGTGTTGCCGGCCCACAGACGGTTGTCCCAGAAAGCCACGTGGTAGGCCGTCGTGAACCGGGAATCCAGATCCAGCAGCGCAAGGTTGTTGCCCGCACCGGCCCACTTCAGCGGGGCGTCTGTGCCGTTGAACAGCACCAGCGTGCCGTTTGCTCCGGTCCACTCAAACGGCTTGTCTGCGGTGATCGTCATGCCGCCCGTGCGATCGGTCCACGCCGACGACGAGTACTCGTAAAACACAGCGTCCCCGGAGATGAACACGGGGAAGCTGCTGGCCGACTCGCGGTACTGGCCGCAGAGCATGACGGAGACGGCTGCCCCCAGCGTCGCCTCTGGGTCGCCATAGCCCACGGTGCCGCGTCGCTTCTCACACTCGCCGGCCTGCCCGATGCGCACGTTGATGGTGTCCGTGCACTGATTCTCGTTCAGCTCTTCGGGCGGCAGGTTGTAAACCGCGCCCTCGTTCCACGGTCCGTGGATGATGGATGCGCCGTCGATAGGCATTACGCCGTTAACGATCCTTCCTGCACGTAGAAGCGGAAGCCCGTAGTAGCAGCTTCACCCAGCCGACGACGACGGCGATTGCCGAACATCGTGCTGTTTACACGCAGCGCACGGTCCACCTGCCGATCGGACTCCTTGCGGTTCTCCTCAGCTCCGTCCTCGTCGCCCTTCTCCTGCTGATACAGGGCAGCGCCGGCATAGACGATGGCCGGCTGCAGGATCTCCGGCACCCAACGGGCCAGCTCCGTGCTGTCGTTGGCCGATGTCCAGTCAGCGATGAAGGCGTAGTAGCGGTAGCGGAACGTCTCTCCGCTGGTGTCGTGCAGCGGGAACACGGCTACGACCTGATAGCCAGTGGACGAGTCGATGCCCTCGGGGATGATCCAACGGGCGTCAGACTCTTGGTCCTGATTGGCGTCGGCCCGGTCCATCTCATCCCAGCTGGCGATCGTCAGGACGCGGTTGTTGCTCTCATCGCGCCAGCTGTAGGGCATCAGCACGTCAGACGCGAGCTGGTACTGGCGGGTCGGCTTCTCGGACACAGTCGTAGCCACTGCCCCGCCGCTCTCCGTCAGCGCCCCGGTGAAGTCAGCCGTGCCGCTCGTGTACGTCGGGTTGGTGTAGTAGACGAGCGTCGGTGCGTTGGTCGCATCGTACGACGCAGCCACGGTACCCGTCTTCGTGCCATCCGTGATGGTGTTGCCGGCAACGATCGTCCCAGTGATCCCAGACACAGTCAGCGTGTGGGTGGTCGTCAGCGTGCCCTGTTTATACAGCCACCACCAGTCAGCCAAACCGGCCAAGTCTTTGGCGGCGAGATTGAGATACAAGCGGCCCTGATTGACGAATGTCGTGTTGGTTTCATCCAACCCGACTCGTTTCAACAGCAGCTCGTACGCTTCCTGTACGGTCACCTCATCCGTCAGTCTCCCACACTCCCCCGTTCAAATCAGATTGGCCCACACGCCGTTCTCGTAGCCCTGGAACTTGTTGTCGGTCGAGTTGTAAACTATCATGCCGTTGACTGCTGTCAGCGCATCCCGCTCGGCCGTCGTCAAGCTCGCAACGCATATCGTCTCACCGACACGTACCGTTTCAACGTCCATGTCGCCGATGATGGCACCTTCGCCATAGAAGGACGCCGCGTTGACTTGCTTCTTCTTCTCAGCCATCTACATGACGGCAGTGCCGGCCAGCTCTTCCGCCTTACTCGACGGGTTGGCGTTGCGAGCGTGCCATGCTTCCAGCCACGCGGCCACCGCTTCGGGGCCTTGTGCGACGATGTCTTCAGACGGCTTCGGCTCGAAGCCCTCCGGGTGCACGATCTCGCCCACGGAATAGGCGATCCGCTTGGCGTCGGCGTTGCTCTGCGTCGGCTTCTTGCGGATGGCTCCACCCACACCCAGCGCCTCGCGCATGGCTCGCTGCGCCTCTGGGCCGGCGCTCTTGATGATGCCGACCAGCTCGCCAATCGCAGCCTTGCCGCCGTCGGTGTCTGCTTTCTGCTGTGCCATATCTGTCTCCGAAGTGTGTAAACGAGGGGCGAGCCGAAGCCCGCCCCCCTGTCCCTACACGTCCAGCAAGTTGCGGACGAATGGACGAGCCAGCTGAAACTCAGCCAAGCCAGAAGACGGCGTGTCTCTGGCGCTGACTGGCACCGCATTACAGACGAAGTCACCTTCGACGGCCGAGTCGTCCAAGCTGCCTGCCGTAGCAGTCAGATAGGCGTCACTGCCAGAGGCGACGAAGCCCGTCAGCACGAGGCCAGCGGCCTGCCCTGCGATCTGGTACCAACCCCACTGGTTGGCCACATTTGCACTCATCGCGACACCCACCTGCCCGACGCCATCGGCAACAGCCAGCGCCGTCGTGTGGTTATCCGCGATAGTGACCCAAGAGCCCACAGCCGTCGAAGCCACGCCTTTGAGGTAGATGAACTCACCTTCCCCATAGTCCGTGGTCGAGTTGAAGTCGTGGGCCATGACGGTCGTCCCCAACGGGTGCTTCTTTGTCGTGGAGGTCTCGTCAATGTTCTGCATCCCGATGAGACCGGGCTGCGTAGCACGAAACGTAGGCATGTCTCATTTCCTCCTACGCGGCGTCAAACAGGACCGCTTGACGCGCCCTGTGGTTGGTGACGAGCTGGATGCCGACGACGACGTATGCGACCTTCGCCATCTGGTTGGAAGGCTCCTTGAAGGGAGTCTTCGCGAAGTTCAGGCCCGCCTGGATTTTGCACTTGAGATACTTCGTGTTGAGCAGGTACATGTCGTCCGCCGCGCAGTCCCGATCGGGGATAATCGGTGCGCCACGGAACGTCACGTCACCCTCAGCGCCGATCCCGAAGTTGGGACCGGAACGACCGCTGCGAGTCACAAACCGCGTGTAGCCGGTGGACTCGAAAATCTCCTCGTACGAGCCGTAAAGCGCGTACGAAGTGACGATCAAGTTCGGCTTGTCGTTGCCCTCGGCGCACTGGTTCCAGAGCGTCCCCATTCGCACGGGGCCGTTGTACCGGTCACCGGTCTTCGTCACGAAGCTGGTGTACGTGCCCGTGTCGAAGTCGAGACGTTCGTTCTCCCACCACGTGTTGGTGGAGCCACTGATGCCGCCCAGCGTCGTCCCTGACGACTGTGCGCAGATGTCCTGCAGGCCCAGCATACTCTTGCCGGACTGCGCGGAAAGGGCGGCAGCGTTGATGGTGTCGAACGCTCCCGTCATTGCCTGCGTTGTCTTGGCAGTCAGCAGGCGCTCGGAACCCGCAGCCTTGCGGGACTCCATTTCTTCCGTCATCGAAATGACGATGGATGTGGCGTTGTAGCGCGGCGTGTAGAAGGCCGCCGTGACGCCGTCGAGCGCGTCAGTGGACAGCACGTCATACCCGTCGAACCACTCGGAGGTACCAAGAGCGTACATCAGATCCTCTTGGTACTCCTTGCCGCCCGTCTCCACTTCAAGTACGCCGGATTTGCGTAGGCGCGAGAGCAGCGGATACTGATCGGAAATGTTATCCGTCAGCCTCTTCCGCTTGGCTCTCATGGTCAACGTCCACGCTGCATCCCACGTCTCGGAGGTCGTTGCAGCAACCATGTTGTCTCCGATCCTACGGAGACCTGTCGCTTACACTACTCGAAGCCCAGCCGCTTCAATCCATCCGCCAGCTGGCCCGGCGACAGCTCTCCGTCGTCTGTGATGTCAGCCCCCACAACGCCGTTAAGCGCTGTGCGTGTAGAGGCGTCAGACCGGACCTGTCGTTCAGTCGCTGCCAGTTCCTGAGACTTTGCCGCCGCCTTCCCAGACACCAACTCGAAGGCTTCCTTGACGGTGTACGGACGATGCGTCGCTTGGTTCTGTACCCCAATCAGAGCCTTGATCTGGGGGGCGTAGGCTTCCAACTCACTGCCGTACGCCTCCCGCGCCTCGGCCACTTGCTGGTTTAAACCCTGCGACTGCGTCGCTACCGTATTCTGCGCGAGTACCGCTACCGCTTCCTTCAGCTGCTGAAGCTCGGTTGCCGTCGCTTCCTGATGGCCGCCCTGCACTGCCTTGATGATGTCTTGCACAACATCGACAGCTCCGGCGTCCTCTCCCAGTCTGCGCCGAAGGTCCGCAAGCGGGTCGGCTTCAGGCTGGGCAGGTGTCTGCGGTGTGGTCTGTGGCTGCTGGTTGGCCTTCGCCATAAGGGACTCCAGGCGGCGACGCATCTCTGCGTTTTCCTGCGTCCCTCGGGTGAAGTGCGCCTGCATCTCGCGCTCCCGTCCTTTGGCCCACTCATGGGCTTTCTGGTATGCGGGCGGAAGTGTTTCAGGATCGACAGCGCCGAAATCGACAGTGCTCGGGTCGAAGTCGGTGGTTCCGGCGTCCGACGACGTGGAGTCTGCAGCCGTTGGTTCTGCTCCGTTGGCGTCAACCGCAAGGTCAGCGCCCAGGTCGAAACCTGGATCGGAGGCAGAATCGACTTCAGTGGTTCCAGTGGAATCCGCTTCTGCTTCTGCCATGTCCTCTCTCTAATCGTGCACGTCAGCTGGACGATCCAGCCACGTGCTCTGTGGCAAGTTCTTCGCCCTCTCAGGCTCCGATTGCCGGTGACAGCGCGAACCTCCCACAGTATCTGCGCCTTCCATTACGCCCATATCGCGCATCAAGCGCTGCTTATGGCCGTAGTCCTCTACCACACATCCCAGCCCTTCCTCAAACTTTCCGTACATCGAAGAGTGGGACGGATGGATGAAATTCTGTCGGCTGGTCGTAAAGATCCGCTCGGCATCAGAGCCGCAGTCACACGGGATCGTTTCAACGACCGCGTCGCGAGTGGCGAAAAACTCGTCTTCGATGAGCTTGTCGCACTTGGCGCACGCATAGTCCACCAGCACTGGCATCAGACCCTCGATCCGCAGTAGCGGCAGGTGCGCACCAGATGTCCGTCGATCGGACGGTGCACAACGACGCCACGCTGCGAACAGCGCGGGCACGTGACCTGCCCCTTGGGCCGCTTCTTAGTTTTGGTCGGCGTTGACACTGACCTTCTGTCCGATCGTCTGTGCGGAGCTGCGCACGGCCGAATCCACCTGACTGGTCGCCTGCTGCACGGCTGCGGCCGGGCCGGCCCCGTTGCCGTTGCGGTTCGCGCCCGTGCCGGTGGCCGGCCGCAATCCCTGCGCTCGCTGCTGCATGGCCTGCTGGTGCATCTGCATGTGCTGCTGTGCGACCTGCATGACCTGCTGCTGTTGCAACGGCATCTGCTGGCCCAGCTGCGGGTTGCTGAGCAGCTGCTGGTGCTGCTGCAGATGGACGCGGTGATTCTCCATCGGGTGCACCTGCAACGGCTGGCCGCCCGTGAGCTGCAGCCCCTGGAGCATGATCGTGTTTTCCAGCTGCGCAGCGCGGACCGCGTCGGCGTGCACCTCGTCGCCCAGAAACTTCTCGATGTCGGGCACCCGGAAGGCTTGCAGCAGCAGTTTCAACGCCTCGCTGCGCGGTACCTCGGGGATTTGGATGAGGTAGTTGAACAGCGCCAGGGCATCGTCGCGCTCCAGCTGGTCGTACAGCGGCTTCATGCTGCCGGCCTCGATGTGCACGCGGAAGCGGGCCTTGAGCATGTCGGACTGCATGGCTTCGAAGACCGGGTCGTTCTCGTCCTTGGCCGTGTTGACGATGAAGTTGACCGGCGTGTACCGACGATCGGCCATGATGCGCAGGTTGTTGTACGTGATCGTCTCGAAGACGCGGGCTACCTCGTCCTGCAGCCACTCGCGGTTGAGCTGGCCGAAGCTGGCGTTGAGGGCAGACTGGGTCGCGGTGACGCGTGACCCACCCACAGACGTGGAGCCCACGTTAAGGGTCTGCTCTTCGTAGTTACGAGCGTCAGACTCCACACCCAGTTGGTCGGGCAGGATGTTGCCGGTAAGCAGCTCGCGGAAGCTGTTGTTGGGATCGTTCGACCACAGGATGTGCCCATCCTCGGCCTTCTCCACTTCCTCTTCGATGTTCGGATTCAGCGCCTTCTCTTTGGCGTTGCCGACCACCATCCGTGCGCCGCGCTTCAGGTTCTCGGTGCGCCGGCTCATCGACTCGATGATGATCGCCTGCGTCTCTTCGCCATAGGCCATCATCGGCAAGCCGTAGAGCGAGTCGAACGAGTGGTCGAACTTCATGCCGATGTACGGGAAGCCGCCGCTGACCAGATAGCCCTCGGTGGCTTCAAAGCCGACAATCACCTCCCGGCCGCTGAACGGGTCGGTCTCAGTGATCGTCTGGCCGGCCAGGAACGGATGCTCCACATCCTCGATCGGCTGCTCGACGCCCTCGGCAAACACGTACATGCGCTTGTGGATGCGATCGTGGATTTCGTTCAGCAGCACGTACTCGCCGTCTAAACGCAGATCCTTCTGGGCCTGTCGTTCCTCTTCCTCGGTGGCCGGATTCTGCTGGATGTCCTCCAGCATGTGCTCTTCCGCCTCTTCCTTCGACAGCGGCTTGATCTTGTTGCGATGCTTGGAATCCTTGAAGCGTGCGTCTTCCATCACGAACTCCAAGGGAGCCAGCATCTTCTCACGGATGAAGCGGGCTTGCCCCAGGTCGTGCGGAGGCGTCAGCGGGTCGGGGAAGATGTCGAACGGGCTGCGACGCTGGGCGAACACCATGCCGTTGATGAGCGAGTCGTTGGCCACGTAAGGGGCGATCATCTCTTCATCGCCGGGTGGGTTGACGCCCATCTTGATCCAGCCGATGGCACAGTAGAGCGTGTCGAAGATTTGCTGCTGCACCTCACGCTTGGCCTGCTGCAAGCTCAGCGCGTTGTTGGCGATACGCTCCATCGTCTCGGCCTGGAACTCGCGCACCTGCTCTTCGACCCGTAGCAGCACACGCGGGTTGAAAAACGCCGTGCTGGCGATGATCTGGCGGGTGAGCGGATAGAAGCGGCTGATCTTCTTCGGCTCCTTCTCCATCACCAGCGCCTGGAACTCCAGCCGGTACTGCTGCAGCAGCCGTTTCCACAGCTTGTGCTTCGGGGCCATGAACTTGTCGGTGCTGTCGATGGCCTTCTTCCAGAAGTCGATCTGCTTCTGGTTCATACGGCCCCCATCTTCGCCAGCTTGCGCTGTGTGGCGATGATGTTTGTACCCAGAAACGGGTTGTTGTCTTTTGGCTTCGGAGCTTCGACGGGCGTGTAAACGTGTACCAGCCCGTAGCGCAGCGCGTCGAGAGCATGGTCCTCGGAGCGCGGCGAGATGTCTTCGCGGTTCTTGTCGTCGCGGGTGATGGTCGGCGCGGTGCGCATCAGGTTCGGGGCCTGCTTGCGGAACACCTTCAAGAAGCCGCGATGCAGCGCCGTGTTGATGATGCGCCAGCCGTTGATCTTCGCCTCTCGACCGACAGCGGCTTTCGTCAGCGACAGGTCTGCCTCGCGGAACACATCTTCGGCCGCGTTGCTGGAGTCCTCCCCCAGGCGACGACGAATCCACATATCGTGCGGAGCGTAGATACGGTCAGGATGGCGGCCCTGTGTAAACGGGTTGGCCTGGATCATCTCTTTGATGCCAGCCGCGTTCTCATGGGCAGAGCGCTCGGCTTCGTAGTACTCCCCGATCACGTACACGCGCTCGTCGTAGTCCACGGTGAACAGCAGGCAGCAACAGGGCGCGAACTCGCCATAGTCGATGGCGGCGAACAGCGGCCAGCCTTCCGAGATCATAAACGGCTCGGCGTAGACTTCCTCGGCCACCCAGTTGAAGAAACCGCCAACCAGGGCACGCCAGTCCCCCTGCAGCCACGCCTTGACCAGCTCGGGATCGCCGACGCCTTTGAGGCGCGACACGTAGTGCGGGTCGGAGTCCAGCAGCGCCCGGTTGTCTTCGACGCGAGACGGGATGAACATGCGCGTCATCCCGGTCTCCGGGTCGGTGAACGTGTCGATCTTGTCGAGCGTCAGCGGCTCGTCGGGAATCCCGAAGTAGGACTGCACGGCGTGATGGCCAGGACCGCCAGGGTTGCCGGTGGAGCGCATCCGCTTGTGCCGGGCCTGCCCGCGCATACGGCTCTTGGTGCGGTTGTAGCAGGCCATGTCTTCCCACTCGGGCAGCTCGTCAAAGCCGATCCAGCTCCAGCTGTGGCCGAGATACTTGGCGAAGTCGAACACGGTCTCCATGTGCCGGAAGCGCAGCTTGGCACCGTTGTTCCATTCCCACGTGTAGGCTCCGGCCTTCCACTTGCCGCCCGTCAGCGGGTATATCTGGTGGGATCGGTGCACCAGCTCATCGAGCGCTGGGTACGAGCGTCTAAACAGCACGCCCTGCCACGCCGTGCCCTGGTGCACGTCCTGCAGGAAGTCGCCCAGCAGGAAATCGCTCTTGCCCCCTCCGGCCGCACCGCCGAAAAACAGCTCATCGACAAAGGCCGCTCGCACGCCGGCCGACTGCGGGCCTTTCTGCGGACTCCAAGCGACCTCAACGGGCAGTGGCCCTTCTTTGGGCAGCTTCGCGGGCTCAGACGGATCGGGCGGGGTGGCCAGCTTTTCGGCGGCCTTCTGACCGGCAGGCTTGCCGTTGGTCTTGCGGTGGTAGGCTTCGCCAACCGTCACGCAGCGGCTTCCTTCCGATTCTGTTCCAGCCACTCTTCCATGCTGGTCGCCCTCGGCACATTGGCGATCGGCAGCACGAGATCGGCCCCGTCCTTGCCGGTGACCTCGGCCCGCTCGACGTAGCCGCGATGCTTGGCGACGCACTTGAGGTAGAAGATGACGGCGGCGGGCTGCCCCTTACGGATCAGCTCCATCAGCTTGGACTCGGCGATGTCGATGTTGACTTCGCGCAGATCCTTCAGCTGTTGCGTCAGCTCTTTGCTGTTGTCGATGCGTCTCTGGATAGAGGCACGAGCGGCCCCCAACGCTTGCGCAGCGTGTAGCACGACGCCGCCACACTTTTCGAGAGCTTCGAGGATCTGATCGTCGGAGTACTTCTGTGCTCGACCCATCGTTTACACGGTCCCATCTAATTCGCGTTCAATCCACACAACAAGGTCAACCGTCGGCCGCAATCATTGACTTAGTTGACCAGTTTGACGCGATCTGCACGACTCGGCGACAGGCTTAGTTGACCTATTTGACCTGTTCGACCAACTCGTACGGCACGACCTGCCCGTCCTTCTTCATAGGTATAGGGGCGGGCAGCCGGAGGATTATTGTGGGAGTGGCTACAAGCCACCCGCCCCACCAAAGCGCGGAGAAACGCTTTGAACGATGAGTATCCACCCCGTGGAACGGGGTCAACGACGATGGGCCGCTAAAACGGTAGGTCGGCTTCTTCTGCGGGCGGCGGCGGGGGTGCCGACCCGGAGTGTTCGGGTGGCGGATCGAGGAAATTCAGGTCACGGACCACGCACTCCGTGCGGTAGTGCTTGGTGCCGTCCTTGTCATCCCAGTTTCGCGTCTGCCACCGTCCACAGACGTACAGGCGGGAACCTTTGCTGCAGTATTGGGCCGTGACTTCAGCCATCCGGCCCCAAATGACGAGGGGCACCCACTCGACCTTGGACTTACGGTCGTCGCCAGTGCCCCACTCTTCGTTGACGGCCAGCGACACGTTAACCACCGTGCTGGTGCCGGCCTGCTTTAATTCTGGGTCAGCGCCCAGATTTCCGATAAAAGTGCAGGTATTAACTCCCCTCGCCATCCTCCTTTCCTTCTACTCCCATATCCTCCTCCTTGTGCGTTTACACCGAGCGCTTAAACGCACTCCGTACGTTTACACTCATTCTGCCGCCAGATCCTCCAGCACCTGCCGCGTAGTGTTCTGCGCATGGTTGACCCGTGCCGCTGCGTCCACGATGGCCGGGGCGACACGCAGGTGTTCGTCCACCTGCTCTTCCAGCTTCTTGGCGAAGTGCTCCCACGCCTCGATCTCGTCCGCCTGCGCCGTGGTCAGCGCCAGTGCGGCCATCGCTCGCCGCTTCCACTCCGCTACCAGCCGCTCCATCGCGTTCAGCTCGCAGTGCGGGCACTTACGCTTCTGGTGGCCGGGATTGCAGACCCCGACGATGGCGGTAGCAGTGGGGCCGGTGTAGCCCTTCGGCGTTTCGTCGGCGTAGGTCATTCCGAATACCTTCTTTCCTTCTGTCGTGGTTTCTCGGTCAAATCCACACAAGTAGGTCAACCGTTGGAGGAAAACAACGGCAGTTCACCGTGGTCCCCGCGGTCTCGTCGTTGTGTGATCGGCAAACCTGCCTGGATCCGCCGTTCTGCCATCTCCACGTACTCTCCATTCAATTCGATCCCGATGGAGTCCCGCCCGAGTTCGTTGGCCACCAGACAGGTGGTGCCAGAGCCGAGGAAGGGGTCGAGGACGGTGCAGGGGACGGGGTCGAAGGGCTGGCGGCCGTCGTCGTCCTCATGGCTCCAACAGTCGCAGGTGGGGCGCCAGCCGGTCGCAGCAGCACGGGCAACCTCGTCTGGCTGTCCCTTCTCCACCACCCGCACCCACGGCTCCCGGCACTTCGGGCAGCAGCCGCGTGCGGAAGTCCCGGCGAGGATGGC
>CEPX01166657.1_pt1 | contig 12369 bp, 6 predicted proteins | sample 361361 | NCBI WGS metagenome assembly CEPX01 (sample SAMEA2619974, study PRJEB7988) | marine metagenome | biome: marine biome (ENVO:00000447); feature: mesopelagic zone (ENVO:00000213) & marine oxygen minimum zone (ENVO:01000065); material: "saline water (ENVO:00002010), including plankton... | reverse complement strand
GACCGCCGCCGCCGCTGCGTCGGGGTCCTGCGCGGTCAGCAGCCCCGTCCAGGCCGCCTGCGGGTGCGGGCAGCTCAGGTTGATTTCAGCCAGCTTCGCGCCCGCCCCGGCGACGCCCGCGGCCAGTTTGCCGAACTCCGCGGGCGTGTCGGCGACGAGGTTGGGGATAACCGGCACCGTGCCGCCGCGCAGGTCGAATTCGTCGAGGAATTCGGCCAGCCCGGGATTGGGCAGCCCCATTGCGTTCATCCAGGTCCCCGGCGCGACTTCCGCCACCGTCGGGCCGGCGTAGCCGGGGCGCGCTTCCAGCGAGATGGATTTGGTTACGAGCGCGCCAGCGCCGGAGTCGGCCATTCGCGCCAGTATGCCCGGCGTCGAGTCAAGGATTCCCGAGGCGAGCAGGACGGGATTGGCGAGTTCGAGCCCCGCCAGTTCCACACGCATTTCGACCACGCTGCTGCCTCCAGCGGCCAGTCGTGCCGGCCCCACTTAAAGGCCAGCTTTGCGAGTGGATTACTCGCGCAGGACGAACTGCGACTGGCAGTGGGGGCAGCCCAGCTGGACCGGCCGCTGCGGAGTCGCGACGCTGATTTGCCTCTGGCAGGCGGGGCACGCCAGCTCGAGCTGGCCGTCATCGAAATCATCGAAATAATCCTCATCCTCGCGCAGCCGGTTCCACGCCACCGCACCGCCCGCCAGCACAACCGTCGCGAGCAGCAGCAGCCCCAGCAGCCGTACCCAGCTGCCCCCGTCGTCCCCACCGCCACCCGTGCCAGTTACGGCGGGGCTGACGACGACGCTGACCGCCGCGGTCGCGACGCCCCCGCGCTCGTCGGTGACGGTGAGCGTGGCGGTGTAGGTTCCCGCCGTGTTGAAGATGGTCGTGAAGCTCGCCATCGATTGCTGGCTGAAGGGCGTCCCGCCCTCGTTGACGACGCTCCACGCATACGCCAGCTGCACGTCGTCCCCGTCGGGGTCGCTCGAGCCGACGGCCGAGAATGTGACTTCCTGCCCCGTCACGGCGGCGAGCTGGACCGCGGTCCAGCCACCGCCGGGCAGCATCGCCTGCGCGACCGCCAGCGGCTGCTCGTTCGGAGGCGGGACGACCGTGACTATCGCCTGGCGGGAGCTCTCGTCGGCGGTCGCGGTGAGCTGGATTGAGCCGGCGGTCGCGGGCGTCCAGCTGAACGCCACTTGCTCGCTATTGCTGGCGTCAATCTCGAGGTACTGTTCGCCGATGGCGCCGCTGAATTCCGCCAGCTGCACGGTGACGCTCCCGTCGGCTCCGCCATCGTTGGCGACCGTGACGGTCACGGTCGCCGCGACGCCCTGCGTCATCGGCTGGCTCGTCGAGATGGCTTCGACGCTGAAGAGCGGTCCAGCATCCTCAATCGCGAAATCGAATTCGGCCTCGTTGTTAGCGGTCGATGCCTCGGCCGGGTCAGCGCCCGAGAGCGTCACCGCCAGCCGGTGGTCGCCCGCCGTCGCTTCCCAGTCGGCCGAGAGCACCTCTTCGGCGCCGGCGTCCACCGCAAGGCCATCCCACGCCTCGAGCGCGCTGCCGTCCAGCTCGAGCGCCACATCCACCTCGCCATCGGTCTGGCCGAGATTGCGGACGACGAAGTTGATGGTGACTGTCACGCCTTCCTGTAGCGTGCCGTCGATTTCCAGCGCAGCGGCGGCGAAGTCCGGCTCATCGGGCGGCGGCGCGACGCTGACCGACAGCGACCGCTCGTCGTTACCCGAATTCTGGTCCTGCGGCTCGACGTTGACGATGCGTGCCGAAAGCGAGCGGTTGCCTTCGCTGGCGGTCCACTCGGCGGCGATTTCCATTTCGCCGCCGGCTGCCAGCGCGCTGCCGCTAACTGTCGCGAAGCGGCTGCTGCCTTCGTAGAAGCGCACCTCGAAGCTGTCGGCTGGCTCGTCGCCCTGGTTGCGCACCGTCACCGTCACCGTGACCGGTTCGTTGTGGACCGGCTCCGCCGGATCGGTCGCGAGCGCCGCCAGTGCCAGGTCGACGCCTTGCGGGGGTGGCGCGACGCTGACTTCCAGCTCGAGTTCGTTGTTGCCCCTGTTGCCATCCCCGTCGGCGGAGACCTTGGCGAGCAGCGTGTAATCGCCCTGTACCGGCTCCCAGTCGACACCCCAGTCGAACGTCGCGCCGGGGCCTAGCTCCGGCACCGTGGTTGAGCCAAGTTGCGTCGAGTCGGCGTGGAGCGTTAGCGTCGCTTCCTCGAGCATCGCGTCACCGCTGTTCTCGACGGTGGTGCTGACACGTACCGTGTCGCCTTCGGCCGGCGCGTCCGGCTCGGCCGCGAGCGCCGCAATGCTTCCGTCGGGCTGCGCGATGTTCACGAACTCCCACGCGTCGACGTAGCCCCATCCGGAGTAGTAGTTGTATTTCGAGCTGTTGTCCGGCTCGGAAGCAGCGCCCCACGGCTCAGAGAAGTTACGCATGCGCCACATCACCTCGTTCTGGCTGCTGCCCGGCTCCAGTCCGGGGTCGTCCTGCAACATCAGCGCCGCCAGCCCCGCTACGTGCGGGCACGCCATGGATGTGCCGTCCATGGTGGTGTAGCCATCAGTCGCAATTGTAAATGGCGCCGGCGCACCCGCCGCGGCGCGGATGCCGCTTCCGGGCGCGACGACGTCGGGCTTCATCTCATCCCAGCGGTCGTCGTCGCCGTCGCTCTGGCGCGGCCCGTAATTAGAGTAGCTTGCAACCGGGTCGCCGTCGCGGTCGACCGTGTCCTGGTCGTCGGTCGCGCCGACCGCGATAACCCAGTCGCCCGCTGCCGGTGCGGGGACTACGTTGTCGCCGTCGTTACCCATCGCCGCCACTGCTACGATACCAGCCGCGACCGCGGCGTTGGCCGCTTGCGAAACCGAGTCAGAACCGTCGCTGCCGCCGCTGGTTCCGACCGACATCGACATCACCTGGATGCCGGCGGTGCCGGAGCCCCAGTCTTCGTCGGCGTGGTCGGCGCACCACTCGATGCCTTGCAGCACATTGCCGCCCGCGCCGAGGTCGGTCATCACCTTGACGTCGACCAGCCGTGCCTCGGGTGCGACTCCCATGTAGTCCGGCTCACCGTCGCTATCGTCGTCGGTTTCGCCGCCGGTCCCCAGCGCGGTCGAGGCGGTGTGTGTCCCGTGGCCGTTACGGTCGTCGGGGTCGCCGCCGCTGTCCTCCTCGGTCGTGTAGGCGTTGCAGCCGCCGACGCAGTCCACTCCCGCAATGAACCGCCCTTCGAAAGTTTCGTGCTCATTGTCGACGCCAGTGTCGAGGATGGCGATATTGACGCCTGCGCCCTGCAACCCGCGGTCCCACGCAACGTCATCATACGTCGACGAGTCGCGCGCCTTGACCGCGGGCACCGAGGTGCTGAGCAGTGGGTAGTAGATGGCCTGCCACTCGACCAGCTTGAGGCTCGGTAACGCCGTCAGCCAGCCCAGCTTGTGCGCCGGGACGTCGTCGAGCTGCCAGACCGGCAGGTAGTGCGACTCGTAGCTGGATGCCAGCCCCAGCGCGCCGAGCGCCCGGCGCTGTTCAGAGCCGGGCGCCACGTCGAAGACGAGGAATATGTCGACAGCCTCGCCTCGCGCCACCAGCGGTGCCAGCCGGTCATCGAGTCCGTCGCCGTCGCCGTCGAAATAGTTCGGGGTGAACTCGGGCGCTGCGGGCGCCGGCAGCGCCGGCGCCCCCGACATGAGCAGCAGCATCGCGACTACGACATAGCGGAGCACGGCCGGGACGGGGTCGCGCGCGTAAATAAAAGTGCGGGGGCGCCGCCGCCTGCGTTACAGCAGCTGCCGTCGCGCAACCGCCCATGCCACGATACCGCCCCCCGCCAGGCCGAGCAGCAGCGGCAGCCCCCAGCCGGGTTCGTCGCCGACGCGCAGCGTAAAGGTGAGGTTCACCTGCACCCCCGGCTGCTCCACGCTGCTGGCGCTGAAGCTGACGCTGTAGCTGCCGTCGGCCCCAGCGACCCCGAGTAGCCGTACCTCGCGCGTCTCGAACGATGCCAGCTGCATGTAGCTCTCCGAGAGGTGCAGTGCAAGGCCTTCCGGCAGCGCCTTCGTCAGCACCACTGTTTCGGGGCCGTTGCCCGCGTTGGTGACGAAAAGCGACCAGCCGCCGCCCTCGCGCTCGGACGCCGAAAGGCGCAGCCCGTGATACTGCGGCACGTTCACCGCAAAGCTCGCGTTGCCGGCCGGGAAGCCGTTGCGGTCAACCAGCGAGACGCCCACCTCGTGCGGGCCGGCGACGCTCTCGAGCGCGGGGGTGATGCGGATGCGGGTGGTTTCGCCACCGGAGAAGGAGAGATACGAAATGTCGTATTCTCCCCCGCCCGGCCATTCTATAATGTTGGATGACAGGTTATGTCTCCGGACATACCACTCGGTAAGGGTAGTGTAAACTGCCATTTGCTCCGCTTCCCATCCCATCGGCAGGTTCAGGAACACTTCACCAGAATCATACGACTGCGGCTTGGAACCAGTTGTGCTCAAGTTAACCTCGAGCCCGCTGAATCCCCCGTCCTCAAAGCTGGATGGGACCAGGGTCTCGACCTGAATTTCATAGTCATGCGCTTCAACCGGGAAAAATGTGAAATCAAGGCTGGCGGAGTTGTCGGCCGGGTTTTCGTCGCCTGATTCGGACTGCACCGTCAGCGAAGCGTGGTAGGGGCCGGTGTAATCCTCAAGCGTCTGGTTGTAATCAGTTGTGGAATCGTAGTCCTGCCATGAAGAGACGACTTTGACCATAACCAGTCCATGGAAACTGAACTGATTCTGATAAGCTATTAAGATAATTCTTTCATCTGGCAAAATATTGCCGGCCTCAAACAGGTTCGGCTGGCCGTTGTTATCGAACACCAGGGTTACGTTCTCGGCTACAGTTGACCCCTGGTTGTAGATTGTAGCATCAAACGATACATCGTCACCGACCTGCTGGTGTTGTGGCGAGCCGAATAATTTACCCGGGAAATTTGTGAAATACTCCACCACGAGGTCCGGCAGTTGCAGGTCCACCACCAGGCCCTCCGCGATGAGGTGGTCCTGCAGCCAGCCGTCGCCGTCGTAGAGCAGCGCATCGAGCCGGTAGCTGCCGGAGCGCGCCGGGCGCAGCGTGACGGCGGGGAGCGTGCCGCCGCCGCCTCCGCTGAGCGCGTGTTCCTTGTGCGCGACGATGTTGCCGTCGCCGTCCTGCAGGAACAGCTCCAGCCGGGCGGCATCGCCAGCGTAGCTGCCGCTGAGCGTGATGTTGGCGCCGTCGGCGCTCGCGTTGGCGGCGAGCGACGCGTGTGGTTGCGGCAGCTCGGAGTTGAGCGCGTCGATGAAGGCGCGCCAGCCGCCGCCCTCCGCGGCGGCTGCGAGGTCGAAGTAGCGCGACGACGGGGTCGAGGCGGGGTAGTAAATCGTGAGACCGTACGCGTCGCTGACGTCGCGGCGGCCCGGCATCGTCCAGTGGTCCTCGACGACGGTGGCGTTCGCCTGCGCCTGCCGCACGCGGTCGCCCGCCAGCCGCACCGCCGGCGACGGCGTCCACTCGGCGGTGCGCAGCGTCAGGTCGTACAGGTCGCGGTAGTAGCTGTTCTCGAACACCTGCGCATTGGCGCGGGCGTCGTTCACCTCGTCGCGGTAGAGCGTCTGCACCGCGCGCAGCTCGTGGCCGAAGTCGGAGATGGCGGTGTTGAGCGGCTCAAGCTGCGCGGTGTCGATGACCGAGGCGGTGACCGAGTAGCCGCTCGGGATCGAGCCGTTACGGTAGCTCTCGACGTAGGTGTAGACCACTGCCTCGAGCATCTCTTCGCGGCTCGTCTCCGCGCCGAGCAGCGGCAGCAGGTGGTTGTAGGTCCACCCCTCCTGCGGCTCGTACGCCTCGGAGCCGTGGATGTAGGCGGCGTGCTCGCGCAACTCGTACGCAATCTCGAACATCCCCATCAGGCAGGCGTCGAAGCCAACCAGCGTCAGCGGCCCGTGGCCGGTCGCGCTGCGGTATTCCGCGAGCGCCCCCTCGATTTCTGGCACCGTCAGGTAGCTTCCGCCGTCCTCGGCGACGCGCTTGAAGCCGTTGCCGTGGTTCCAGATGACCAGGATGCGCTCCTGCGCCGGGTATTCCGTCGTCGCCCACGCCAGGAAATCGCGCAGCGTGGCGGGGTCGCCCATGTCCAGCTCGTCGCCCCAGCCGCTGCTGATGTCGGCCAGCGGCGTCTCCTCGAGGCCGTTGCGCAGCACGCGGTAGGCGCGGCTGTCGCTGTCGCCCGACTGGTCGACCAGCGCGACCACCTCGCGGCCGCCGTTCGAGCCGGCCGCCTGCATCTCGAACAGGTCGTCGGCCGCCTCCTCGGAGAGCGAATTGTCGCCCGCCATGTAGACGTAGAAGCCCCACTTCGGCAGCGGCTCCCCGGCGCCCGCCGTGCCCAGCAGCGAGCCCCCGAGCGGCAGCGTGGGGCCGGGCAGCGCGACTGGCGGCGCGAGCAGCAGCAGCGCCAATAACAATGTAACAAGCCGCCCCGGGGACATCAGCCTGCCTGCCCCATGAGCGATATAAAGGTCAGCCGGATGCGCTTCAGTCGCGGGCGGCGTCGCCCGCGGGCGACGCCGCCTCGCCCTCGGCCGGAGCCGAGAGCGCGACCCAGAGCGGGAGCCCGACGAGGGTGAAGGTGACGATGCTCGAGAGCAGGTGGTAGAGCATGAACGGCAGCCCCAGTGTGTAGACCGCCAGCAGGTTGCCCGGCGTGTGCGCCCACCAGAGCCAGAAGACGCCGAAATTGGTCCAGCCGTCGTAGACCGCCGCGAAGACGACCCCCGCGCCGGCGAAGCGCATCGCCAGCCCGGGCGAGAGCCGCCCGCCAATCTGCGGGCGCCAGCGGCGCGACGCGAGCGCGACGAGCAGGAAGCCGGAATAGGTGAAGGCGATGATGGGCGAGCCCCAGAGATAGCCGAGCCACCAGTCGCTCAGGAGCATCATCCCCATCGTCACCGCGACCGCCCACGCGAAGGGCAGCAGCATTGCCGCCAGGAAGGTGGCGACCATCACGGTCTCGACGTTGGGGTGCGCGTGCAGCGCAATCCGCCCCCCCGCGCCGAGCAGCAACAGCACCCCGGCGGTGAGCGGCAGCGGCAGCCGGCTCTGTTCCATCGCCGGGCGCAGGCCGGGCGCTATTAATATCAATCGCGGAGCGATGACAGTACGGCGGAGAATTGCTCTTCCGACAAGCGCCGCGTGTTCAGGTTGTAGCGGCTGGGGTGGTAGCTGTCGACCAGTTCCCACCCGACGCCGGGCAGCGCGTGGCGCGCGCCATGCCCGAAGGCGAAATCGACCTGCCGGCCGCCGACGGTCGCGATGACCTGCCGGTGCGCTACGCCCCCCAGCGCCAGCACGGTATCGAGCCGCGGCAGCAGCGCCAGCTCGCGCTCGAGGAATGGCCGGCAGCGCTTCAGTTCGTCGCCGGTCGGCTTGTTCTGCGGCGGCGCGCAGCGCAGCGCGTTGGCGATGCGCACGCCGTCCAGCGCGAGCGGGTCGTCCCGCGAGCGCGATTCCGGCCCGCTGCTCCACCCCTGCTCCCACAGTGCGCGAAAGAGCAGGTCGCCGGCGTAGTCGCCGGTGAACGGCCGCCCGGTGCGCCCGGCGCCGTGGGTGCCGGGCGCCAGCCCGACGATGAGCAGCCACGCGTTGCGGCCGCCAAACGACGGCACCGGCCGGCACCAGTAGTCGTCGCGCCCGAAGCCGGGCTTGCGGCCGCGCTCGCGGACGTCAGCACCGTAGGCGACGAGTCGCGGGCAGAGGCGGCAGCCGATGATGTCGTCCGCCAGCGCCCCCATTACTGGTTATCGCTCTTGACCGGCCGGAACGGGTGAACCCAGCTGGCGAGCGTGCGCGGGCTGCGCGTCTGCACCCACAGCTTGCCGCGGCCCTGATAACGACTGACGAGCTGGTCGCCGAACAGGAACGCGCCGATGGAGCGGCCGGTGCGGCCGATACTGTAGTCGAGCGACGACTGCCACGCGACCGCGTAGCCGCTGTCAACGGTGTAGTTGCCGTTGACCGCCACTTCCTGGATGTCGCCGTATGAGTTGAAGAAGAGCAGCCCCGTTCCCGTGACCTGTAGCGCGAGGAGCCCTTCGGCGAAAACGCCGGTAAAGCCTTCGAAGCTCACCGAGGTCTCGATGTCGCCGCTGTGCCCGAGATACGCGCCGCGCTCCATGATGAGCGTCTCGTCGTTCATCTCGTACGGCACGATGTCGCCCGGGACGCCCGGCGCCAGCGCAATCTTTCCCGCGGCACCTTCGGCGTAATAGGTGTTCTGGAAGAAGCTCTCGCCGCTAACCATGCGGCCCAGTCCCTTCAGCAGCCCGCCGCGCGCTTGCGTGCGCACCCGGATGGAGTCGTCCATCCACGCCATCGCGCCCGCCTCGGCGACCAGCTCCTCGCCCGGCGACAGCTCGATTTCGGCCGCGGCGTAGCCCGGTCCGCAAATCAGGCGGTGGCGCATCAGTTATCCCTCGGGGGCAGCAGTGGCCCCAGCGCGCTGCCGAGCCGGTCGCGGTCGTGCGACTGCACCAGCACGCGGCCGTTGCCGCGGAACTTCAGCACCAGCCCCTCCCCGGAAAGGGCAGAGGCAATCCAGCCGCCCGCCTTGCCGATGTCGTACTCGAGTCCCTCGGTAAAAGCGACGATGTGGCCGTTATCAATCGTGATTCCGCCGCGCACCTCGACTTCCGAGATGCGGCCGTAGGCGCTGACCAGCAGTTCGCCCTGCCCCGCGGCGCGGACGTAGACCAGTCCCTCACCCGAGAACATCCCTTTCTTCAAGCCCTGATATTGCGTGTCCAGCTCGACTCCGCTCGACGCGCCGAGGAACGAGCCGCCGGCGCAAATCCACGTTTCGGCACCGACTTTCAGCGACGAAACTTCGCCTTGCAGTGTCGGCGCAAGGCCGACTTCGCCCGGTGCGTTATCCTTGACGCGGTAGGTCGAGAGGAAGAACGACTCGCCCGCGAACATCGCCTTGGCGCCCTCCTTGAGCGCGCCCCAGAGGCCGCCGCCCTCGCGCTTGCGCGACTTGATTTCAATGTCCATATTGCCCGAGGCGCGATACATCGCCCCCGCTTCGGAGACGAACTCCTCGCCCGGCTGTAGCGTCACCAGCGCCGAGCCGAATGCTCCTCGGTTTGCGACGGTTACGTCCATTTCAGAGCCTCGGGGTGAGCCAGCCCGCCAGCCCCGGCAGCGTGCGCGTCTGGACCCACACCTTGCCGTTGCCCTGGAACTTGATGACCAGCCCCTCGCCCGACAGGAAGGTTGATTTCAGGTTCCCCATCCCGCCGATGCTGTATTGCAGCGACGGCTCGAAGGCGACCAGATGGCCGGTATCAACCGTAAACTTTCCCGTGACCGATTGCTCGATGACGCCGCCGTAGGCGTTGTAGAACAGCTCCCCCGTGCCGGAAACCTCAATCAGGAAGGCGCCCTCGCCCGAGAAGAGCGCGCGCAGCCCACCGAACTTCGCCTTGACGCTCAGTCCGGGGGTGCAGGCGAGGAACGCGCCGGCGGTCAGGAAGACGCTGTCGCCGTTCATCTGGCGGTGCGTCACCGTTCCGGGCAGCCGTGGTGCAATCGCGACGGTGCCGCCGTCGGGGTGCGTGAAGCGGCCGACGAAGAATGATTCGCCGCCGAACAGCTTGCGGATGATGGCGCCGAAGAACGAGCCGAGCCGCTTTGACTGCGCCTCCATGTGCGACGACATGCGTGACATCGCCCCCGGCTCCGCCAGCAGCTCCTCGCCCGGCCCAAGCTCGACGATAACCTCACCGTAATCGGGGTTGCCCTCAATCTCAAATCGCATGCGCCCGCCACTTGAGGGGCCGATATAAGACCGTCGTGAACACTCTTATTAAGCAGCAGCAACGTGCGCGCGAAGGGAGATTACATGGAATCCAACAATGGAAACAAACTCGCTTCGTTCCTTCTTGCAGGAGCGCTACTGCTTTCGGGACTGCTAGTTTTCCCAACCGCTGCAGGAAATCCGGGACCAGACCTCTGGCTCAGTGATTTCTACGAGCCTGCTGGAAGTCCACCTCCACGCGCTGACACGCTCTATGAGGTCTACTTGGCGTGGGAGAACAGTGGCGACGCCGACGCTAATGGTGTACGAATCGGTATCGACGACGAGGATGGCAACCAGATGGCCATCTCGGACTACATTAACATGGGTGCCGGCGAGACCGGCTCGCTGATGTTGAACATCACCTTTGACAGCGTGGGGGAGACCATGCCTGTCGCGATTGTAGACTACGACGAGACCGTCAGTGAGGACGACGAGGACAACAACGAGTACGAGGGCTGGTTCAACGTCGAGCCGAAAATAGGCATTGCCGACGTCTGGGCCGATTTGGATATTGAGGACACCGAGGCTCAGGCAGGCCAGCAGATGCTGCTCCGCTTCAGCATCGGCAACTCCGGCAACGTCAGCACCGCTACGCCGGTAACACTTGGTCTCTTCTTCGAGGAGGCAGGCGATGAACCGCAGAACTGGATTGACCCCACTCCACTGCACTACGACTACATCCAGCCCCCACCCCCGGGTGAGGAAGGAGGTGAGATGATGGAGTTTGAGTGGCAGGTTCCCCAGGACACCGATGATGGATGGTATGAGTTCACTGTAATTGCCGATTACTACGAAAACAACACTGAGGACAACAATATCTCCAATAACCGGGACACCCACGAAATCTGTATCGGTGACTGCACCTTGCCCGACCTGACTTGGTACGAGGCGGCTCAGGAATCTATAACTCTAAGTCCTCCTGAGGCGATAGCGGGTGAAGTGGTAACCGTTATCTATGCCCTGGCCAACATCGGCGAGGGTGCCGCGGGACCACCAGCTATCGTAATCAACCTTGAGGTGGAAAAGTGCCCGTGTGATGGCAGCGGCTGGCAGCAGGTTAACACGACTGGCGACCTGCGTGTGACGATTGGCGCCGGCCAGACCTTTAGTTCCGAGGAAGAGCTGGGGCTGAACTGGTCGATTCCCGAAGATGGCCCGGGCGACTGGGACCTGCGCATCGTGATTGACCCTGACAACAATCTTGAAGAGGCTCGCGAGGACAACAACAACCTTACCTGGTATGATGCCCATGAGGACTACCTTGAGGTAATCGAGCGCAAGCCGGACCTACGGGTCGCAGGTGTCTCGACTCCTGGTCAGGCATACGCAGGTGATACCATCGACCTCGACCTCCATATCCAGCAGAGCGAACTGGGAAACAAGATGGCGACCGACACCAACGTGCGGCTGCGCATCACCGACCCCGAACTGCAGGAATACGGCCCCTACACCCTCGGACCGCTTGATGTCGGAATCTTCCCGGACATAATTTTCTTCACCTTCGAGTGGGATATTCCGCTCAACTGCGGCGGTAGCGCCTGTATCGGTGACTACACGCTGGAGGTCATGGTCGACCCCGGCAACGAGATTGATGAGTGGGACGAGACTAACAACCTGCGCAACGACCTCTCGATTAATGTGAAGGAAATGCTCCCTGACCTGATTGTCAGCGACGTGGTAATCACGCCGGTCGACGAGGACGGCAGCGCCGCGGTCGGCGTCGCCAGCACCATCACCGCTGTCGTCAGCAACATTGGGCTGCGCGACATGAGTCTGGGCGAAGGGGCTGACTTCGAGGTTACCTTCAGTACTGCGGCTCCGTCCTATTCCGTGATTGGCACGACCGCGGTTGGAATTGCTCTGGCGATTGGCGAGTCAGCCAACGTCTCGATTGGCTACATCTTCACTGACCTCGGCACCTACAAAGTAGTGGCCGAAGCTGACGCGGCTGACGACATCAACGAGATGGACGAGAGCAACAACGAGGCGTACGATATCCTCCCGGCCGTGACGAGCATCGACGGCTGGGTGCAGAATGTCACGACTACCGATGGCCTTTCGGGCAAGAATCATCCTCTCAGCTTCGAGATTGGTTTCAACAACCTCCCGGCTTCGGGCTGGCAATACCTCTTCTTCCGCGTGACCGTGGAGGGAACCGGTGGCTGGGGCGACGTTCTCCAGCTCGAGGCTGGTGAGAATTTCCTTGTTTCACCCGAGAAACCAAGCGGGGAACCGAGCGACTGGCGACCAGAAAACTGGTCCAGCGCTATATTCATGCCCAACACAGCCTACGTCAACCTGACCGCGGCGAATCCCAACGCGAACATCACGGTCAACTGGGTGCCCGACAAGGACCGTAGCGACAATTACACAATCACGATCAAGGTTTTTGCCATGATCGATACCGATGAGGACAACAACGCCGCGACGACCACTGCCAACATCGAGAAACTGACGACCGACCTGCTCATCG
>CEPX01037655.1_pt1 | contig 12374 bp, 11 predicted proteins | sample 361361 | NCBI WGS metagenome assembly CEPX01 (sample SAMEA2619974, study PRJEB7988) | marine metagenome | biome: marine biome (ENVO:00000447); feature: mesopelagic zone (ENVO:00000213) & marine oxygen minimum zone (ENVO:01000065); material: "saline water (ENVO:00002010), including plankton... | reverse complement strand
TTCATTTCCTGGACGACGTTCAGTTCTGCATTGGCGGCTACTGACACCAACCAGAACAGGATGACTATCAGGGATTTGCACATAAGGCCTGCTCTCTGAAGGTGGATCGGTGACAGCGTCTAGTTGATCGCCATCCAGCCGGGTCGTTCATGTGGCGATTCAGCTAGAGAAAAACAGGAGTGTAAGAGTATAAGGGCTCCAACACCCCTTTTCGATGGTTTTCCTTAATGCAAGATGGCTTCGGTCGTGAATCACTACCGACCGAGTTTTCAACTTCATTCAATCGACTGATGGATCTGCAAGTAGTCCAGAATCTGTGTGACGGTCCTACGCGACTCGTCACTGTCATCGGATACGTCGAAAGCGTGAGTTCCCTTCGGGTAGTTGATGAGCGTCATAGGGAGGTCGTTGGTTAAGGCGCTTGCTGCAAATCGGTCGGTCGAGTCGTTCAGACCCGGCATTTCATCCTGCCCCGCTCTAACCACCAAGAACGGTACCTGGCGTACGTCTTCGACGGCCTTGCCCGCCATAGCTGCAACGAATCCAAACTGGGTAGAAGCGTCGGCTACCTCTGTATGCCCATTGAGATCCAAGGAGTAGCCGTAACACAGGACGGCACAACTGAGATCGATCCCAGGATCCGATATCAACGACAGAGCCACAGGGACATTGCCTGAGCATGCCCAAAGGCCAATTCGGAATGGGTCTACGCCTAAGCTGTCAGCATTCTGTTTGACGAATTCAAGCACCATTCGAGCATCTTCACGGGGATTCACGTTCTCGTAGGTGATGCCGACCATCCCGGAGCAGGCCACAAGCTGTGCCCACGACACGTATGCCCCCAACTCCTTGAATTTACAGCCTACGGCTTTCTCGAATCCAGGATCGGGATAACCACTTATGAACACTATGGCTGGGCTCACCACGTCTTCTGATTCGACTGGGTGGTACAGGTCCAAACTCAAGGTGCCCGACTCCGCTGATGTGAAACGAACGTTGCGCTCAACTGTGATGGCATCCATGCCGGGTACGTTGAGAACTACGCGTTGTCTGGAAAACTCACTCATCTCTTTGGTCTCATTTATGTGATTGGAAACCAAAATAAAAGCCCTCTCAGTCACGACCGGGAGGGCTTCTTCTTGATCGGGGGTCACTAGGGTGTATCCGCCCGAAAAGCTGCGAATATGTTAAGTGCTGAAGCATCTCGCTGTCAAACATACATTCCTGAACTCCCAGTTATGAAAAGTGTCACACTAATCGTGGCAACAGACAGTTTCGCGAAGTCATATGCAGGCAAGAATTCTGGTTAGCATAATCACGCTGTTGATGGCCAGTCTCTCGGGGGCCGATTCGCGCCGGGACTGGTGTGAGCTTTTGCCCCGCGCGAATCGACACTTTGAGTCAAGCCTGAGGTACGGGGGATCTGCAGCCCGACCCCCGATCTGGCGCCGAACTTGGATCTGGCACGGCGATGAGATTGATCTGCCCCAATACTCCAACATGCCGGATCTGGATCGTGGCTATTTGCTGGCAGTGAATCTCTACATTCGTGAGTCGAAGGGCGGATCCGTATCGGTCATCATTCGAGAAGCGGTACTCAAAACGCTGGAAAAGCGAGTGCTGGATCACCCGCTCTCAGAGTTTTACGCTAAGCAGCTGGCAGAGTTTCAAAGGCGGCCGTTATACAGCTCAGGCGTGGCAGAGGCACTCAAGAGTCTGGCTGAGAAGAGACACAAGCCGTCGCTCAGATGCCTTGGTCACATCTACCGATATGGTGTTGGCGTTGAAGTAGATCGAGCCAGAGCCTGGGCGTTCTACGATACCTACAATCTGGTTGCTGGAATCGACGGAATAGATGAGTTTCGCGCTTCGATTTCAGAATTCATGACCGACCTACAGGTCCTGGAAGGCCAAGGGTTGGCGCGCACCTTTAGGGATCTGTACACGGATGCATGGAAGGTGCCCTCGATGATCGTAATTCCCTCAGGTGATAGGGTGGCGCCAGGACCTCGCTGATCCATCATCACCTGTGGTCGGCTTGCCACGTCAGCAACGCGGGCCAGGCGCGAAGCACAAGACAAAGGGCAAGCATCCCTTCGACAGCGATGACAGAACAGGCAAGCGAGGCGCCCAACCAATCGGCGAGCAAGCCCAGGTGCAGAAAGCCGATCAATCCGGTGCCGATGCACATTGACAGCACCCCCATCATCCGATGCCGGGTGTCATCATCTGAATTGAGCAGGACAAGTGCGCTCTGCATGGCACCAAAGGCGGCAATAGCACCGCCCGTGACGACAAGAAATCCGGCGGACAGCCACCAAACGGTCGAATTGGCAAACGCCAGGGCCGTCAGCATGTAGGTCAGCACACCAAGAGAATAGAGATAGCGAAACCAGCGTAGCCGGCCCCAAATTGCCAGGGCAATCGCACCCACGAACGCCCCCAATCCTTCCGTGCTTGCCAGCAGGCCAACGGCAAACGGATCGAGATTCAATACGTCTTTGCCGATGACCGGGAGCATAGACATGAAAGGGAATCCCCAGATATTAAAGACCACGGTGACGGCAAATATGCCAACCAGGGTAGGGTTGCGACTGAGCCCACGAAAACCTTCGACGATCGTCGTGACGACACTGTCATGCACCACCCCCGTGCCTTCGTCTCGATGTTTGAGCCGCCAAAGGACCACCACGCTGATCGCGTAGGCGGTGGCGGTCACAAGAAAAGCGCCGTCCAAGCCAAAACCGGCGTAAATCCCACCGCCCAGGATGGGGCCGACCATGCGCGAAGCAGAGCCCGACATGATGTCCAGGCTCATCGCCCTGCCCGTCTTGCCGGGCCCCGCGAGTTCGCTCAACAGTGTTCGACGCACCGGAAAGTCCGACACCCAGATCAGGCCGGATGCAAATGCGCCCAGGCCCACGTGCCACACCTTGATGAGATCGTACGCCGCCAGCAGACCCTGTACGGCAGCCAACATCGTCATGAAACTCATCACCGCGATCAATACCCGCCTGCGGTCGAATCGATCAGCGATGATCCCGCCGAACACACCGAACAGCCCCATGGGCAACATCCGCAGGAGCAGCATAAGGGCAACGAGAAACGGTGAACCTGTCACGTCAAAGACAAATATCCCGATCACCAGCATCTCGAGCCATCGTGCCGTGGCGACAATCGCCCCGACAAACCACAGGCTCATAAACGCTGGGGCTCTGAGGAGCGAGCGCTCCGGACTCACGCCGACTTGGGTCTTCTGGCTACACAATATCGTTAGTAGCAGCGGTACGGGCGTGATTCACGTTAACCATCTTCGTCGTCGATGGTGTTGTTGAGACGCTCTGTTGCTTTGAGATAGTCTTCCATGAACTCGTACACAACGGTCCGGCTCGATACCCGCTCGTTCATGAGGCCCACTCCCTGGCCGACGAACGACGTCGCCAGTTGTTTGGCCCCGCCGTGTCCCGTCTCTGCCAACTGCCTGATCTTGGCCATCGGCGGACCACTGACAAGGGATTGCAGGGGCATAGGCAGTGGATTCGGTGCGTCTTCCTCATCCCACGCATCGGTCCAGGCGGAGCGCAGATGGCGGGAGAACTTACCGGTCATGGAGCGGGCCCGCACCGTCTGGCGCGAGTTGGCCTGCAGGTACTTCTCGACGATCGCTGGCGAAGTGTCTGCCTCGGTGGTGGTCAGCCACACGGAGCCCGTCCATACACCGGACGCGCCGAGTGCCATGCACGCGGCCATCTGACGACCCGTTACGATACCCCCGGCTGCAAGCACAGGCACGTCGTGGTCCTTGATGGCTTCAAGCACTTCGGGTACCAGCACCAGCGTGGATACCTCACCCGTATGGCCGCCCGCCTCGGACCCTGCCGCGACCAGCACATCGACGCCCGCTTCCACCTGTTTGGCAGCATGTTCCTTGGCGCCTACCAGGGCCGCGACGACGACGCCTTCAGCCTTGCCGCGATCGAGCATGTATTGAGGTGGCACGCCAAGGGCATTGGCGATCAGTTTGATCGGGTGCGAAAAGGCGATGTCCACCACGTTGGCGGCACGCCCTTTGGTGAGGAAGCCGCCGCTGGTCCCCTGCTGTCCTTCGTAAAGGTCCGTGGTATCGATCTGGTGTCGGGCCAGAAGGTTGCGCGTGAAGTCGCGGTGTTCGTCCGGCACCATCGCCAGGATCTCTTCGGCCGTGGCGTTGTCATCGGTGACCGCCATGCTGGTTGGGGCGATGAGATCGACACCGTAAGGTTTTCCCTCGACGTTTTCGTCGATCCAGTTGAGAGCGATTTCCAGTTGTTCGGCGGAGTGACTGGCGGCCCCCAGCACGCCCATCCCTCCCGCCTTGGACACTTCGACGACAACATCCCGGCAATGGGTGAAGGCGAGCAATGGGAATTCGATGCCGAGCATATCGCAGATGGGTGACTTCATGGGTCTCTCCTGAATACTGGTGCGTTAGAACAGGTCGAAAGCCTATGGTAGAGCAATTCGCAAGGAAATTGATACAGCGTCGAAATGGTACCCCATGGCGCAGCGGTTCGCTCCCTAGTGGCCAGGACTCACAAGATGCGCAGCACGACCTCCCAACCGTTACGCCTGGCGCCACATCGCTCGTCCTTCCAGAGTCTTCCTCTTTGGAGTCTGGTCGAAGTCACTTTCAGCACGCTCACGTCCTGATGAGGTGACCCTTTGGGGAGGCCCCGAACCGTGACATTGCCGCTTCTTGGTTCCTGCCGCACCTGGAATCGATCACGGCTGCCGAGGAGCGTCTGTTTCCCATCTCTTCTCAGTTGGCGATCTCACGCTTCAGCCGGCGACCACTTCCATCGCCACATCGGCCCACCGGGAAAGGCGCTCCGGTTCGTAACGCACCGTGCTGATGTCCTTCAGGATGATCTCCAATGGACAGTCATGTTTCTCACAGATGTTTCGAGTGGTCGCCAGATCCTCGCGGACGCGCTCCGGTTCAAAAGTCTCGAAAGCGAGGAAGGCGGGGTTCGGCTTGCGGGAATAGACGAAGTCGCCTCCGATTTCCGCTGCGCCCCGTTCCTCATCCACCCAGGGGCTCATCGAGATCTTGCGGACGTTGGGGATCATGCGGACCTCGTCCATCTTCAGGTCTAGGGGATCACAGCAACCGTAGTAGACCAGACCAAAGCGCTCGCAGATGCGGCTCGTATAGTCGACCTCAAATTCCTTGAACATCTGGGGAGAAACCGTGGAGAACATCTGAGCCATGGTGAACATCCACAGATCCTTCGCGCGCGGCTTGTCGGGACTGTAGCCGGAAGCCGGCAGATCGTCGGTGTATGCCCCGGTGCAGTGAATCAGGCTCTGCGGCCCGCCCAGCAGTCCCTGCTCTTCGAGTTGGTCGAGCATACTCAGGTAGCCGTCGGTCATACGGCCGACAAGCCCGTGCACGAGATCGGGTTGGTCTATGAGGGCGTAGAGCGCGTTTTCCACGCCCATCCACTGGGCCACGACGTCCCAAATAGACAGGTAAGGCTCCGTCCCGCAGAGTCGCACCTCGAGGAGTCCGTCAAACAGTTCGTGGGCCAGTTCCAGACGGTGGTCAGTTTTGGCCTGATCATGGCTGATTCGTGGCGTGCGAACCTTTTCCAGATCATCCTCGGTTTCGAACTGATTGAAGAACTGCAGAGCCACCACGTCGTTGGCTGGATCAGTGGACCTGGAGTCTGCCTTTGTCTGCACGCCAAACCCCGAGTTGTGCACTGCCTTGAAAATGCGTACGAACGGCTCAACTACCATGTCTACCCGGAAGTGATCCCACTGATGCAGCGTACGTCGGAGATGACGCTCGAAGGCGCGGCAGGTGCGATCCCTGCAACGCAAGGACAACTCGCCGCCAGTCTCCATCTCGTTCCAGCAGACCTGGTCGATCATGACCATGGGGCGATCCGGCTCGCGGGCGTTCAGCTTGCGCCATAGTGCCCGCTTTTCGTCTTGAACCGGCAGCGCGGCGATCTCGGCTACCCTGGCCGCCAATTCCCGCACTATCAACACATCTTCCCTGCTCAGCATCTGCAAGCTCTCCATTCGTTCGAGAGGGACACCTAAATTTCCCACGTGGAAGTTAGCCCCGATTCCAGAGTGAGTCAACCGCTGCACAAGTACCGAGCCAGTTCCGTATCTTGTTGTCGTTACTGCAAGGTACACATGCTGATTACAAAAGACACACTGACAACACACGTCCCTTACATGGCTTCTGTATAGTATTGACGAGGTCGTATTGATAGTTGGTGAGATCATGGATTGTTGCGAGATCTGACAGGCGAACCGGATTATGAAAAATGAAGGAGCATCCATCCTCGTTGTCGACGACACGCCTGCAAACCTGAAGGTTCTGGTGCAGATGCTGCAGAAAAACGGTTATAAGCCCCGCCCTGTTCCGAGCGGTCAACACGCCCTGCGCGCAGTTGAGTACGAATTACCGGACCTGATCCTTATGGACATCAACATGCCCGTCCTCGACGGCATATCAACCTGCACCAAGCTCAAAGAGAACCATCGGTATCGAAATATTCCGGTCATCTTCGTTAGTGCGCTTACCGATACCTTCGACAAGGTGAAGGCATTCGAGGCCGGCGGCGTCGATTACATAACCAAACCGTTCGATGCCGAAGAAGTCATCACTCGGATCGAGAACCATCTCAAGATTCGCAACCTGCAAGTGGAACAGGAAGAAGACTGCAGGCAATTGCAGGAACTCGAAGTATTGCGGGACCGTGTGACCAATATGGCCATTCACGATATGAGCCCGCCGTTGCTTGTCATCCGATCTGCGCTCGGCTTGCTGTCGCACAGACTGAGTGACGTGATGGATAGCGAGAGTCGCGAAGACATTAACGATGCACTCGCCGGCGCCAACATGCTCGCAGCCATGGTGGACAGATTGCTGGATATGTGTCGACTGGAAGATGACGGATTGGTATTGAAGATCGAGAGATGTAATCTGGCGGAGATCGTAAACAGCGTTGCTGAGCTCCTCACTACCCGCAGCGATACCCGCAGAGATACCCGCAGCGATACCCGCAGAGATACCCGCAGCGATACCCACGACGAATCCACGGATCGCCGTGTGGTCAGCCCCCATATCTATTGTGACGAAGACGTAATCCGCCCAGCCATTGCCAGCTTGTTGGGAAGCACCCTCAAGTTCACTCAGAGGGGCGGTGAAATCTGTGTAAGTATTGCGGGCCATGAAGACCAACCACAATCGTCTGTGCAGGAAGGCGACACCGGCAACAAGAAGCGTGAACGATCGGATAGCACCCCTCAGGGAAGACACCTTTCGTCAGACCCGGGACTGACCTTCTGCCTGTCTGATCTTCCTCCAGAATTCCGGCCGAACTGAGTCTGGAAGTCGGGCACCGTGACGTGGTATTCGAGAACACCTAATCCTTGATGCGGAATTTCTTCCTGACGAACGCGGCACCGCCATCGAGGATCTCTTCCTTCTTCTCGCTCGCCGACCAGGGAACTGGGATATCCGTTATCGAGCCGTTAGGTAGAAAGGCGTCGAATCTCAGCTTCCTCACTGTTTCGATGCTGCTGAGTGCGTAGCTGCTCAAGCGTTCGCTCGGAACCGGTGCGCGCCAACCACGGCCGCCGGCACCGACTATAATGAAGTCGCCACTTATCAGGTAGGACTTGCCGCCGGACTTTACCAGATAGCCGGTAAACCCCGGCATATGACCAGGCAGCGGAATGGATCTGACATTCGTTATCCAGCGCCCGCTGGTCTTTGGATTCTTGAACTGGCAATCCTTCACCTCTCTCCTGAGATGGGGAAGATCCAATTCGGACAGCCAGTTCGTTGTATTCCATTTCGCCATCGGAATCTTGCAGCCAGCTTTCGATGTTTCAGGAGCATGAGTAAACAGATGATTGCGGATCCCGCCGTGTTCCTCGAAGAAATCTGCAAACTCGTCGAAGAAGGCTTGATTGTCCGGTCCGTGGAATAGGGTGTTCCCACCTTTCTGGGTCAGAAAATAGCTGTGATAGGTACGACCGCTCTTGTCGTTAACAGTCCCAAAGGCATAGAGGTTGGCCTCAATGCTACTGAGCGTCACCGGCCAGTTCTTTTTCCAATGTGGCATGGCTGTCTGCTCTCGCGGGCGAGTATGATCATGGTCGTGAGGATAACACGATAGGACACGTTCTCCACACCTTGCCAAATGAGTTCCTTGTACGCCAGTTTGGGTTCATGGTTTCTAAGTCAGACAACCGGGATTACATTTGCATCCAAAACGGCAGGTCTTGATACTCTGCGTACGAATTCCCTCGCCGAGATCCAGCGGCCTTACTGTAGGCACAGGAGCGTCCTTTGACTCTGTGATCGAAACATGGTTTATTTCCGCAATGCCTGATGCTGTCAGTGCACCAGGGGAGATCGATGGTTCACCAGAAGATAAGGAGTGAAGTACCATGCGTATTGGACTGATGATCGAAGGTCAGGCGGGGCTTACGTGGGAGAGATGGCGGCAGATTCTGAGAACGGCTGAAGCCCTCGGTATCCCATCCGTCTTCCGCTCCGACCACTACCACACCGGCCGTCAGACCAATGCTCTGGAAGCTTATCTGTCCTTCGTTATGGCGGCCGAGGAAACGAGCACCATTCGTTTCGGCTCGCTGGTAACTCCCATGACCTTTCGATCCCCTGTCGATGTCGGTCGCATGGCAGCGCAGATCAGCCAGTTGAGTCGTGGCCGATTTGTGCTAGGCCTCGGCGCCGGTGACATCCCTGCTGAGCATGAAACCTACGGCCTCGACTTCCCGTCTGTACGGGAACGCATAGATCGTCTCGAAGAGGGCATTCAGGTTATTCGAACCCTGTGGGGAAAAGGCCCGGAGTCTTACGAAGGAAAGTACTACAAACTGCACGAAGTCGACTGCCTGCCAAAACCCACGGAGGGCGTTGATTCCCCGTTGCTGATCGGTGGCAATGGTGAAAAGAGAATGTTACCGATGGCTGTCAAATACGCGTCAGAGTGGAACTGCATGCCCTTGCCCATAGACGTCTACGTCAAGAAAGCGCAGGTGGTGAATCGACTGTGCGATGAGTCCGGCAGAGACCCTGGAGGCCTGCAGCGATCCATGATGTCGTTTGGCCTGGTTGCCCATGATCAGCACATGCTGGATCGCATCACCAGACGCCAGATGCAGGGATACGGTGCGACCGGGACGCCGGCTGAATTTCGTGAGAGAGTTTCGAGCAGGGGGCACTTCATCTGCGGACTGACCAACGAGGTCGCGGATCTACTGCATCAGTATGCGGAAGCCGGCCTGGACGAAATAGAATTCGAGCAGTTCAACTTTGACTCCGATGAGATACCCGCCTATCTGGCGCAGGAACTGGCGCCACTTGTGGCCTAGAGCAAGTTCGCTTTGATCGGCGCGCTTAGACCTTGTCCTGATCATTCGGTTCGTCTGTCTCGCTGCTTACAGCCGGGGATACATCCTCTTGCTCTACTTGGTCGTCGGCCTGCGCACTCGTCTCCTCGACAGTTTCGTCCGCCACACTTACAGAGCGCTCGACCTGATCCTCGACGTACCCAGTGCGCTCGTTAGGCCACGGCCCAAACGGAAAAGGTCGTGCCTCGGAACCAAACGAGACGTAAGTCAATATCTCATAGAGATACGCACATAGGTTCTCACTGAAGTCGAGCACAGGGTCGTTTGGTTTGCCCACGATCAGTGTATGGCCAAACTGGAACGGCACGATGAGAAACCAGATACCGATCGCAAACGTGTAGACAACCATGAACAGACACATAAACAGTCCGCGAACCCATGTGTCCGCTCTGGTCAAGTTTTTCCTTAGGTCTTCGTCCATCACTGCCTCCTAACGCTCAGTCAACTTTCGTCATCGAGCACAACTTTCGTCATCATGCCGTGACCAGCAAGTTCGATGCCATTATCCCAATTCTGCTACAAAACAACCACTTAGGATTAGGCCGTGCGCAGTTGTCCGCTGTTTTCGCCACATTGTGGCGAGCCAGACGATGCCGCCCCGGACACCAATCAGCTCTGCTCTGGCACGGCTATGCTCCCCTGTCCGTTCGCAGCGCATCCGCGAGGACCGCCAGCATCTCGGCTGCTGCTGCTTCCCGCTCAGCAGTCTCTCGCAGTAGTTTCACCTTCTCTGCAGCGTCCATATCCCTGGCGCTTACCGTATGCAGGGCCGTCGCAATTCCTGCGTACGCTCCCTTAAGCTGAGATGCCTGCTGGGAGACATGACCATACTCTTTTCCAATCTCCTCCATATACCTGGATGCCATCGTTCTGCATTCACTCCACACGGTCGCGTTCCACCAGTTGCCGTGACTTGCACCATGGTCGGGAGCAGCATCGATCCAGTGCGCGTAAGCTTCCGGCCCAATGCCATATTGCTCGTAGCTGTGGGCAGATGGGTTTTCGTGAAGGTCGATCGCGTAAACCAGACTGTCGAGAATGGCAGTCAGGCGGTCGCTCGGTGTCACTTTCTCGAGCATGTAGAAGTTGATGTGGAAGTGGTCACCAAGCTCCTTCCAGGATCCGAAGCTTAACCTTGCAGGTGGAAAGTCTCTCCCTTTCCATGGTTGGTCGGTGAAGAAGCCAGCGTCGTCATAGCCGGTAATTAGCTGGTTTTCGAGATTGATCATACAACAGGGGATACCTCTATCGAGTGCGCCCCGCATCTTCTGCTCGACACCCGGCCTATCCTTCTGGCTGCTCTCAGGCGAATGAAAACCAAGATCTGTCAGTCGCAAGCCGACATTCTCTGCTAAAGGATCGGCCATATCGCGTTGCCACACGTATGGGCCGCTGGGGCCAAGCTGCTTGTGGATGTTAATAAGAAACGCGTGTCCAGTGGCACCGAATACCGTCGCTGAACTGCTCTTGAATCCATAGTAATCAGAGGCCCCCTTCAAAACCCCCATGAAAGTCGTACTGAACGGTGACATTCCCAGCCCTTCCAGCTTCACATATCTCTGCCCCGCTGAAAGGGCGCCAGTTGGCAGCCCTCCCAGTATCGCAGTGCCGACCGCCAGCTTCATCACTCCACGTCTATTCATTACGTTCCCCGTCGATCTAACGTTAGATTTGAGGTGCTCTGCACAACTCCGCACTCCTGTCTGTATTGTAATCCTGTCCAGCAGCGTCTCCAACCCCGGGGCGCCCACAAGCAACGAGGAGGTCGTCAACGATGCACTGGCCGGACTGAACAGCTCGGTGAATCCAATCATGTCGTGCAGGGCCGAGGCGATTATCGCCATGTATCTGACGTCTTACGTAGTAGCAGTAGGCAATAGGCGCTGCAGCGAGTATTAGCCGTCTCTCTACAGTTCTCGTACCCAGATGCTTCTGAATCGTACCGGATGACTGTGATCCTGCAACATGATGGCAGCGTCCCCATGGGCTGGATTCTTGGGCAGTCCGATAAACTCGGTAGTACCTTTCACTTCCACATGATTCTGAATAAGCACACCGTTGTGAAGTACCGTGATATAGGCAGAACTCGTCTTCATGCCGTCGCTATTGAATGTCGGGGCTCTGTAAATGATATCGTAGACATTCCACTCGCCGGGCGCAGCGGAAGCATTTACCAACGGAATGGATTGCTTGTAGATCGACCCGGCCTGACCATTGGAGTAGGTTTTGCTTTCAAAGCTATCCAAGACCTGTACTTCGTAGCGTTCCTGCAGAAATACCCCCGAGTTTCCCCTCCCCTGCCCTGCCCCAACGATTACGCTAGGTGAACTCCATTCGATATGCAATTGGATATCGCCGAATACTCGACTGGTTAGTATTCCCCCGGTCCCAGGGACGACTACCAGATAGTCGTTCTCTACCTTCCACTTTGCGCCGCGACCATCTCGTTGGGATTTCCATTCATTGAGGTCAGAGCCATCGAACAGTACGATCGCATCGGAAGGCGGCATCCCACCTATGGCGCCGTTGATCTTTCTCGGCACTGGCTGCCACACTTCAGTGGCTACAGGGTCTTTGATCTCCGCCCATGCTGTTGCACCAATGGCAACGGATAGTGCTAGTAGTATGCATTGTCTCATTTCGTACCTCACTCTAAAGAGCTCCTGGGAAACTCCTAAAATCTCAGCCTTTCCCTACTGTGGGAGGGGTCCCCCATCATCGTCGGATTCGTCAAAATACCAGGTCGCCGGATGGTAGGAAAGCGTCCAGCGATTGTCCCAACCCCAGATCGCCTCGGGCGGCACGCCGCGAAGTCGTGCTGTGACGACGACCGGATGCGGCGCGAGGCCAACGGTGCCGATCATCCACAGGTTTTCGGCGTGCGTCGCCAGAATCTTCTTACCCACCTCAATGCGGCGCGCCGGATC
>CEPX01123366.1_pt1 | contig 12378 bp, 17 predicted proteins | sample 361361 | NCBI WGS metagenome assembly CEPX01 (sample SAMEA2619974, study PRJEB7988) | marine metagenome | biome: marine biome (ENVO:00000447); feature: mesopelagic zone (ENVO:00000213) & marine oxygen minimum zone (ENVO:01000065); material: "saline water (ENVO:00002010), including plankton... | reverse complement strand
TGACAACAATCAATAAAATAAATTTCTTCATTCTTTATCCTCCTCACTAAAAATCGAATCATTATTTAAATTGTAAACTCCATCAAAAAAAGTTTTATCATTAATAGACTTATCATCTACCCAAACATCATACATTGGTTTACCACAATTAATAGATGTTGCTTTAACACCCCATTCTTTTAATTGTTTTTTTGTAAACTCTCTCCAATCTTTTCCTGACCCACTACCACGAGCTGTCCAATAATGTATCTCATGTCCCTCATCATATAACTTATTCATCATCTCAATTCGTTCTTTATGAGGTTTATGATTTGGATAATCTGGTTTTGGTCTAACTTGTGTACATATCGTTCCATCAATATCTACCATATACTTAATCATTTATTCATCCATGTTAAGTGCTTCATCATAAATAACCTGTAACAATTTCTTTATCTTTACTTTTTCTTCTCCTTTAGATTCAGACAAACTTTCAACATATTCATTTAAAAAATCAGACGTATTACCAATCTCGACATCTGCACTATCATCACCTTCATGTCTAACGCTATATTCTGATAAATCTTCAAGTATAGTTAGGTCTGATAAATCGGAAACATATAACCTATCTATAAATGCTTCATAGTCAATAGGTTTATTTTTATTTTCTACTATAAGTTTAACTATCTTATCTTTATAATATCCAGTATCTACTGTCGAATAATCTATATTTGTATCATCATAATATATCTTTTCAAACAGTCTAAACTTATTACGGATAAACTCTAGTTCTCTGGTTTCTGTATCAAACACATGAAACCCTCTAGGATCATCATAATCATTCCAAGTGATTTCATAAGGAGCACCAAGATAATGAATATTATCTTGGCTTGATTTGTGATGATAATGTCCCGAACATACTGACTCATATCCATTGAATAAAGATTTTGATATACCATCCTCTGCATTATAACCTTTATACATGGCAAATCCAGCGACTTCTAAATGTCCAAATGCAATTTGTGATTTTGAGTTTTTAATAAACTCTATTGTCTCATCATAATTTTCAGAGTTAATCCACGGGATTAAATCAATATTTGTACCGTCTAATGTTATTGTAGTTGGTGATGGATGTGTGTTAACATTTTCATAATGCCCATAGAGTAATTCGGAACTATTAATACTATTAGTATTTCTATAGTATGTGGAGTGATTACCTACAATAGAATATAACGTAATACTACATTTAATTAAATTATTAAAATAAAACTGTTTTACTTGATGTAATGTATTAAAATTAACATACTTTCTACGGTCAAAGGTATCACCTAAATCAACAACTGTTTTAATATTATTTTCTAACAAGTAAGGAAAAAACTGCTTAGTATAAAACTGTTCAATATGATTCAAAAAGTTCTGACTGTCTTGTTTCCCGCCGAAGTGCTGGTCTGTTATTAGAACAACTTTCATATCTCCCTTCCCATTTAAATTCACATCTACTACATTCAAATTCTTGTAGTATCGTACCATCCTCAAGTCTGCTAACAGTAAAACAACAATTCTTAAAAATGTGGTTTTGTTCAAATTGAGAACATCTTGGACATTCTTCAAACCCCATAACGTGATAATCCAAGTTATTATTCCTCTATGGTAAGTTAATAGAATACTACAATTTACAACATAATACAAGGAAAAACTTAAATACTAACCTGCTAGCTAAAATATAACTCTAAACTCGGATTTTTCTTCTTTTTTTTCTTATCTGGATTAACAGCATACTTCTCATGGGTTTTAAGATATTCTACCCACGTTTTAGTTATCTTCTTGTTGTCTTCATTGTCTGGATTTAGTTCATCTAATATACCAGACCTTTCAACAAAAAGATATTTAATATGCATCAACTTTCTTTCTTTAACAATTCTCCTAACGTATGCATGATGTATGATTTGCGTAAAATATGAAAAAGGATTCTTAGATTTTTCGGGATTGAAGTTGTGAGCGTATAACAAACAATTCTCAATACCATCAGAAATCAGATCATCTCGGAATGTATAATTTATAAAATTAGGGCGCATAATAAGATGTTCGCAAATCTTTAAAAAACACTCTCCCATAAATTCTGTAGAGGGGGGATCGGGTTCATCAACTTCACGATTGTCTAAAACTCTTTTTTTCCATTTTGTCATTTCTTCACAAAACTTTTCATTGTCTACATAATGCATCCTTTTATCTGTCATTTTCCAGTACTCCCTAATCCACCTTCACCCCTATCGGAATCTGACAATTCTTCAACCTCTACAATCTTTGCCGTTATTACAGGTGCAATAACTAACTGCGCTATTCTATCACCCCTTTTAACTTCATATGGATAATGATTGTGATTAATCATTATTACTTTTATTTCACCACGATAACCAGAATCAATCGTGCCTGGTGTGTTCAATACTTGCAAACCAAACTTTGCAGCCAACCCAGAGCGTGAACGAACTTGCCCTTCATATCCGTATGGTATAGCAACATATAGTTCCGTACTAATTGTTGTCCAACTAAAGGCTTTAATAGTAACATCTTCGTTTGAAGCAATATCCACACCAGCATCACCGTTCTTCGCATAACTTGGTAATGGGTTGGAACTTTTATTTACCATATTAATCATATTTGACAACTCTTTAATCATAACAATATCCTTTAATTAATTACAACAGGCCTGTACTAGCAGAATACTCTGTAGGACAAGGGCAAGTTCGTGATTTAAACATATTAATCTTTCCGCATCCACAAGTCCAATCTTGATAATAAACCCCTCCACCATAACCCTCAGAGGTGTTTATCTGGTTCGTTTTCTTTTTGCATTTCTCGCAAGTCTTCAATTTCTTCTTCTTCAACATCAGACTCTCCCTCATTAAATTCTTGTTTTTGTTTCTTATACTTGATAAGCTTCTTAGTCTTCAATTTCTCAAATTTATTAAAAACAAATTTTCGATATGTTTTACTCATTTTACGTCCCTCATAAATTAATCTCCTTACAGATATAATCGAATTGTTCTGCTAGGTAAGTATTAACACGTTCTTTCCAATGTTTAATACCATAGTTTTGGTGTGCTTTCCATGACAAATCATCGATGATATCAAATAGAATCGCCTTATTATCTTTATCATCTAATCTTAATACTCTACCAATAGATTGAAGATTTCTTATCTTCGCTTTATATGGATGAGCAAAAATTAAAGTTTGAAGATTTTTGATATTCACACCAGTTGATAATACACCAGACGAAGCAACTATGATAGAGTTTTCAACTTCAGCTAAACTACGAATTCTTTCTCTATCTTCAACAGATGTTTCACCTGCTATAAAAAATATATTTCTATCTTTTTTATTTTTTTCTTGTAATAATTTATATAAAACTTTACCATGTTTCTCAACATAATTAAAAAGAATCAAAACATTACCTTTTCTAAGTAAAGCAAGATCACGAATAAATTCGTTTCTTTTTTTATGTTGTACAACAAAATCAATTTCTTCTTTATATGTAGACTGTGTTAATGATTGTCTTTCAGCATCAGTATATTTTAATACTAAACAATCTATTCTTAAATCAGATATGTGTTTATCATCCATTAATTGTTTAGAAGTAACTGCTGTATAAGTCTTGCCGAACAATCCTTCTAATACCAATTTATTTGTCTTAGAATCTGTAATAGTACCAGTAGTACCAAACCTATACCTACAGGTAGTCATTTTCTCTAAGATACCTTTAAGACTCTGGGCATTACATAAATGTGCTTCATCACCTATAACCATACCAAATTTCTTAAAATATGGCGCCCCTAAACGAAACAAAGATTGCCATGTACTAATGTATATTTGTTTTTCTGATTCCTTTTCCCTACCAGAATAAATTATATGACATTGATCTTCTACGTTCCATTTTGACCTTGATGAATAATCCTTAAAGTCATTGTACATCTGTGTAACTAGATTTGTTGTTGGTACAAGAATCAATATTTTATCATTGTCTAGAAATTGTTGATGCCATCTTATTAAAGAATAGATAACTAAACTCTTTCCAGATGATGTTGGGGAGAGTAATAATGACCTCTCACTCTTAACACAATGACAAAAAGATTCTATCTGATAATCCCTTGGAACAATTCTTTTACCTTTTACTAAAGGTTGTAAATCATTCATAAAATTATAACAACCTTCATAGTCAACATTGTTACCACTTGCTTCTACTATATCTGTTTTTATTTCATAAGAATGTTTTTGCGCCCACTCTTTTAAGTATGGATATAAACCAAAATACATCTTTCCTGTGTTTATGTTAAATAGACGTATCTTCCCATCCCATATCTTTGCTTTAAACTTCGGATGAAATTGAGCGTTAGGTACTTTAAAAGAAAAGTATTCATTAAGTTCATACGCAATATGTTTTTCACATGAAATCTGCAAAAATGATTCATTTAGTTTTCCTACGACAATCATCCAAGCTCACCACTTAAAAATTTCTTCCACTTAATTGCATTACCAATATTAAAAGATAAACTCATAATAGACTTCGTAAATTCTGTAAGTAGATTAATCTTACTTTCCTGTAAGGTAACTTTATCTTTCTGCGTGTTTAGCTGTTCATCTGCATTTAAAAACTTATCGATATCCTGTTTAAGAATCTTTAAATTAAATTCTTCTTTATCGTATTCTTCGGGGTCTGCTTTTCCAGAATAAAATATCCATCTATCTCTATAAAGAACATCATATTCCTTTTTCAAAATTCGCAAACTCATAGTTTCTTCTGAAATCAATTGATGGTATTTTCCGCTCAACTCTGGCACGGACAAAGATGCGGTATCAATATTAACCTCATCTTTGAGAAAATGACTATCCTTTAATATCATTAATTTAATATCATTAATATTCATAGTATAAGTATAACAAAAGGATTCATGAAATGTAAGGAATTTGTTTTAGCCTATTTTTTCAATTAAAAACTGGCCAGTATATGCGAAAGTAGCGGCTACAGAGATGGGTTCAAGAGAAGATGCATTAGAACCAAATGTTATACTACCTAAAGATACAGGAAAAGCATCTTTAAATGTTATTTCAAAATTAGGATTTGATTTGTTTGTATTTACAATAACAGACATATCCGATCTTAGTGTGCTTGTTGAAGCGGATTGTGCTAAAGATTCTTTTAAAGAAAATTGTTCAAATTTTTCTGGAAATCCAATAGAAATCATCCAGTTGTATATCTCTAGATAATTGCTAAAATCTTCGGAAACAATAAAGGATATGCTTAATTGTTCAAAATTAATTTTATCACCTTCAATCGGAATATCGCTAAACAGCGATTGAAATGTTGTCATTCCAAGTGCTAATGAAGGAATTGTTACTTCGCTACAAGTGAAACTTGTATTAGGTAAGCGTACAAAATTAGTTTCAAAATTGACTGTATTAAGATAATTTACTTCTTGTGGTGTATTGATAGACATAAGTAATGCTTTATTTTAATTGTTATAGCAATATATATAATAACTATTTATACTATTGACCAATCTAACAAGCACAGGCTAACACTTAAAAATGGCCAATGTAAGGAACTATTCAATGTATTTATAACCCTTTCTATTTAATTCCTGTCTATTATACATATGTGCTTTATGTATATCTATTTTAGATTGGCCATGATATTCAACTGCTAGATTTTCTCCAATCATTTGTTCGTTTAAATTAACTGTATTGAGTATGATTTCACCTAAAATTCTCCCGAATTTACCTTTTTTATCTAAGTGGGTTTTAAGGGTTATATACGTTCCTTTAGGACAATAATCGTTTAAAAACTGTTTGGATATGTTTCCGTAATACTTTTCTTCTAAATCTCTAGTTCTTGATTCTGGCGTATCCACACCGTAGAGGCGTACAGTTTGATTAGAAAGAAACAAATCAAACCCCAAATCAATATCACACTTTATTGTATCCCCATCCACAATTTTTGTAATTTTAGCTTTGTATTCGTGCATAGTGAACTCCAAAAAAAAAAGAGGGACAGGGACAAGTCCCCATCCCCCTAATTTAATTAAAAACCGAAATTACATCAAGTTGGATACTTTAACTTTCCTGTAATACTGATTCTCATCAGCGGTCATTGTAGCTGTACCATCGCCTACGAAAGGATTCTTAATCATTCCGTATCGGGTTTTAAATCCGATTTTAGGTTGGAAGGTATTCTCGCCCATAGCACGAACCATCTGTAGTGGAACGTAAGGACAATAGAAAAGACCAGCATCATAAGGACTTGAACCCTTATAACCAACAACATAAAACTGACCAACACCAGAAGTGTAGTAAGGATCAACATAAACTTTCATGCCGTTCATTGTACCAGCGAAAGTTGACATTGTATCGTCTACATTCAACGCATGACCAGATTCCAACATACCGCCCATTGACATAGCAGATGCAACGTCAGCAGAACAAATCATAAAGTTACCTTTACCACGCCGAGTTGCATGACCGATTTCGTTTCGATCTCGCTCGATTTGGAACATCAAACCTTTAAATTTCTCAACTGACCATCGGCCGTTTGAGTCAACGTCAAGATTAAATGTACCAGGCACCGTAGAATCAGCTGCACCAGCATTAGCAGTAACATAAATTGTACGGATAACTTCACGGTTAATCTCTTGCAAGATTTCCGTAGAAAGAATACCAGCCAATTCTGTTTCTGCATCCAAGCCGTGAACTGCTTTCAAGTCCTGAGCCAACTCCGTAGAGTACTCAGCTTTGAGAGCACGTGATTTAGCGGATACCATCTGTTTGTCAATGGTAAAAGCCATCTCACCAAAAGTTCCACCAGCGCCTAAATCTTCAGCGTCTGCTGTTGCCATACCAGTACCATATGACCATGTACCAGCTGCAGTAAACGGATTCGCACCAGCAGCGGAATCGTCATGTGTACCTGTACCAGAATGAGAAGTATCTGCCTCATCTGCACCAGTACCAGCAGCACCAAATGCTTCTGCACCACCCTGATTTGTGTATTTTGCTTTCATAGCAAAAATCAAACCAGTTGGGCCAGTCATAGGTTGTACACCAGCAACATCATATGCAATCATCTGAGGCATTGCACGGCGTACTAGTGAAATTAAAATCGGATCCCAATTATCTACGTTAGCACCAGTAGAGTTAGTAGGAGCCGCTTCTTGAAGAAACTTCTCTTGGTTTTCCAACAAACGCAAAGTAACATCTCTGCGATAAGGGTCTTTAATTTCTGGAAGGTCTGTGTGCTCCATTACGGGCTTCCACTTCTCAGAAATATTTTCTGATAAATACATATTTGTACTCCTTTGATTAAAAATTAATTTAGGGTTGAACTTCAATCAGTCCATTATTTTTTTGATAAGTTAGAAATAGCTGTCATTACACCGTCCATACGTCCATCACTTTTCCCATCTACAACTGGATTATTGGTGCCTGCAGTTTTCTTATTATCTGTTACAGTACTATCTTTTTTGTCTGACTTGAAATAGCTGTTCTTAATAACATTGAGTTTTTCCGCATACTGTTCATCAGTATCGTAATCAACATCTTCTGTTAATTCTTTAAACTTTTCAACATCAGTATCGACCATTCCTTCTGCAATAGTCTTGAAAACAGATTGCGCTTTATAAGAGTTTAATTCCTTCACGGTTTCCATATGCTTCTCTGTTTGTTCGTCTAATTTTGTCTCAAGTTCTGCGTTCTCGACAACTAGACTTTCAAAAACATCTTCTTTTTCTTCAGGAACATCAATGTAATGTTCTTCAAACAACTTCTTCAAACCAGAAATAAAACTCTCGGTGACTTCGTTACGAACACCACTTTCAACAGCAAGTTTATTTTCTGTCATCCATTCTCCAACAGCATAGTTGAGGTATTGGTCAACATTCTCAGTCATCTCTGTCTGTATGGTGTCAATACGATCATCTTGATCTTTCTTAGATTCTTCTCGAATCTGTTTTCGGATTTTTGCAATTTTGGATTTTACAGCAGCTTCAAAGATTGTAGCAGCCTTTTTCTTAAAATCTTCAGAAAGTTCTTCTCCATTAACTAGAGCAGCAACATCTTCCTCTACATTAACTTCGATTTCTTCTTTCTTATCTTCGTCTTCGTCTTCTACATCATCTTCATTGTCTTCTACATCATCTTCATCTTCATCATCATCATCGTCTTTAGCTGGGGGGAATTCTTCTTTCTTAGCTTTCTTTTCTTCATGCTTTTTAGGTGAAGCATTTGACTTTGAAGTTTTATTATCAGCAGCTTTCTTCAATCCAGCTGTTTCATCTTCCTCATCTTCTTTTCGACCTGTTTCTGGATCAATTTCAATTTCACCAGCAACCTTATCTTTTCCTGCTTCGTTTATTTTTTTTTCAATTTCAGCGTTTTCCATATTATCAGCTTCTTCAATTTGTCCATTTTCTTTAGCCATGTTAATTACTCCTTTATGTAACTTATAAGTTTTTAATAAATTTTTGAAATAGGTCAATCTTCTTTTTATCTAGTCTTTTGGATAATGTATTATTGATCTCTTTACGAATATCATATTCCAACTCGCCCGTTAAACTAAACTCCTTACCTTCCATAATACCATTAACAAATGCTTCAGGCGCAGATGGATCAGAAACAATATCGACTGTAGAAAGTACAAAATCATTTTGTACTTCATTAACTCCAGACTTATTAGTTTTTACCGAACCAAGACCTCTTGAACTCACACCCAAACGAACGCCAGACTCAAGAAGATTTTTTACAATCTTTCCATTCGGCGTATCAATTACTTTTGCTTTTCCAATAAAATTTTTTCCATCTTCATACAATTCTGTGATAATATGAGAAACTCGATCAAGATTAACTGTTGGGCCAGCAGGATGTCCTAACTCCCCCAAAGCTCTATCTTTTTGTACAAAGTTCTTATTAAATTTTCTTACCTGATTTTTAAGAACAGAAAAAGGATAAACTCTACCGTTCTGATTTTTAATATCAGATTGAAGAAAGATACCTTTAATATACTGTTGTTTATTTTTTCCCTCAACAATATATTCAATTTCATTAGAATGTTCAGTTATTAATTTCATTCCTTGTCTCCCCCCCTCATATGTTTAATCCTTTCATTCTCAGCCTTTCTAACAGCAGGCATTAATTTTTTTGCAATTTTTTTAATGATTGCCTTTTTCTTCTCTAACTGTTTTTCTATCTGTTGTCTTTGACCAAAACCAACATCTTTCATGTCCTTACCAGCTGTTATTTTTTTCTTCAATATATCTCGAGCTTTTTTCATCGCTCTTTTTTGAAGTTTTTCTGGTGTAGCTCTTTTTCTTAAAGAAATTTCTTTTTTTCTTTGAATGATCTTCGATTTCTGTTTCATCACCCGCCCACGCTTAAGACGCTGTGCGGTTGTTAAAGCTTCTTCAACAGAATCTTTCATGTCTCCACGATAGTCTTTACTCACACTAGTTGCCTGTTTAGCTTTTGCTTTATCTCTTTCCGCCTTTTTTCTTTCTCTTTCAATTTTTGCTTGGAGTTTTGCTTTTTCTAATTCTTTTTTCTTCTTCTCTATTTCTCGCTCTCTTTCCTTTTTATCTCTCTCATGCTCTGCATCAGTCTTTCTAATAGTACGATCTGGAGCACCCACCTCTATAACGGTTTGAACAAGATCAGAATAGTCCATATTATTTCTCTTTCGTTGGTTCTGATGTTTTTGTAGTTGTTACATATTTAAAACCATTCTTGAAATCAGTAATTGCTTGAAAGGCTTTATTTTTTAACATATCACCTACTTGAACGTTAGATTTAGTAAATTTTTTATCTATAATATTCTTAATCATATTTACGTGCTTGTTGAAACCATCGTTAGTCGTATCACTCATTTTTTTTTCCTTTCAGTTAACACAAAAGAGTCATCATTAATTTTTTCTCTGAGAACATCCTCATTAATATTATACTTAGCAGCGGCGTCTGTTATTGCTTGATTGATCTTAACAATACCATACTTAGATGTTAGATCAAAAGCATAATAAGCAGCTTGTTCTAAAAGATAGTTAGCTCTTTTATTATCGACAAGTTTATTATTTTTATAATTATTTAAAAAACTAGTTTTCATCTTCTTCATCGCCAGGAAATGACTCTCCCTCCAGTTTCTCATCCTCAATCTGTTTATTTATATCTCTTATATCTGCATCGGTTTGTCTAAGAATGTTTTTACGAACCCACTCATTTGAAACATACTTACCAATATATTCTTCCATTGATTGCATGATTTCAAATCTTTCTCTGTAGATTTCATTTTCCTTCAATTCAACATAATGTGAATCTCTAGTCCAAACATAATCTACACTATCTTTAATTTCCTCCCAATCATCTTCTTTAATAACACCTTTAAGAAGAAGTTGAACTTTAAGTAATTCTGTGAATAGACCAGAAAATCTATTTCTAATTCTAGTAATAAACTTAGAAAATTTTATTTCATCTCTATTTATTTCACTTGTTCTTCCAAGATTAAATGCTGTTTGTTCTGTCCCTTCAATTCGTGAGATAGGAACATTTAACGCTTGATAAAGTTTCTTTCTAAAATATTCTATATCATCAATCTCACCAAGATTTTGTCCTGATGGTAATGTAGAAATTTCTGTCCCTCTACCACCTTCCCTTCGTGGCAACCAAAAATCTTCCAACATTGACATTTGTTTTTTCTGATCTTCTACTTCACCTGTAGAAGCATTATATACAATTTTTTGTTTGTACTTATCCATAACAGAACGTAAATATTGTTCTGCTTTTAGTTTAGGTAAGTTACCGACATCAATATAAAAGATTCGTCTTTCTGGTGCTCTTGCAAGTCTGTATATAACAAGAGAATCCTCAATCATCCTTAATTGATTATAAGGTTTGATTGCTTTGTAAAGATAACCAATAACAACTTGTTTCTCAGCATCAATCATTCCCGAATGAACATAAGAGATAGCATCAGGTGTAACCCTTACTTCCTCATTGTTTGCCCAACCTGGCAAGAACTGTCCACCAGTTACTTGATCTGGTTTGTAAACAAAATATTCTTCAATCTCTTTTACAAACTCAACATTTGTTTTTGTATCTTTTTCTTTTTTTATCTCACGAACCTTTTTGATGTCAAGTGCATCAACTGGAATCAAAGCTTTGATTCCGTCTTTTGGTTTATTCTTATCAATAATAATGTGATGATAAATTTTTCCATCAACATACCATTTCTTAAAAATATCACCACCAATTTTATTAAAATCTAAAAGTCTTATAATTCTTACAAACTCATCTTGTATTTTAGATTTAATATTATCTGGTTGTTCAAGATTATCTAAAGAAAGATTTACAGTATTTTTTCCATACTCATGTAAAACAGCTTCATTAATAACATCTGTGAGAGCGAGATCGACTTCTTGAGTCATAGACATTTCTCTATACTTTTTGATTAAAAGATTTTCATCCTTTGCATCAATATCTGTACTAAGATATGTTCCTACAAACCCACCACCCTCAACATAAGTAAGAGCACCATCAGCATTATCGGGCGTTATAAATGTTTTCTCTGTTTTCTTTTTTGATACTGAAAATCCAAATAAGTCAAAAGCCATATTACTATCCTTTATTATTATAAAATGAAGGGGGAGAAATTCTCCCCCTTATCAAAATTAAATACTTCCACTAATATTAATACCACCTAGATTAATTCTTCCAGATAGACTAATATCTATACCAGAACCAGAAGCACCACCGTCTACACCATTACCATCAATCGTGTAATTGTTAACGGCGAATGTTACTTGAAATTCTTCTACTGTATCATTATTACCCATACCCAATTCGATAGCAGCACACTCAGTAGGGAATATATCACTAATACGATATGTTCTTAATACTTTGCCTTCTCGACTAAGTTGAGAAACAGCTGCATTACCATATATATCAGAATTAGGAATTGAACTAATGTTTTGTGAATGTTCAGTTATAGCATTCATCCATTGTTCTATTCGTGTTCGATTAAGCCACTCAGGATCATTCAAAATTGTTACCGTCCAATCAGCAAATATCCTGTCACCAGGCACTGCTAATTTTCTTCCTCGATAATCAACTTCAAATTTATTGACTGTAGATGAAGGAATTGATGTAGCTTTTCCTAAGAACTCCAAATTCATTGAACCAATAACTGGAGCATTAATCAGAATTTGAAACAGGTTGGGTCTTACCCCACCTCTAAAATTATTTTTGAAATCCGAAATTGTTGCCATTGTTTATTACTCCTTTAAGTTTGTATCTATTTATAAGACTTAACCACCAATTTCTGTAAAAGAAACATCAGAACGAGCGGCAATAAAGTTCAATTGAATGTA
>CEPX01078147.1_pt1 | contig 12379 bp, 10 predicted proteins | sample 361361 | NCBI WGS metagenome assembly CEPX01 (sample SAMEA2619974, study PRJEB7988) | marine metagenome | biome: marine biome (ENVO:00000447); feature: mesopelagic zone (ENVO:00000213) & marine oxygen minimum zone (ENVO:01000065); material: "saline water (ENVO:00002010), including plankton... | reverse complement strand
TTCCACATTATGCAAAATGGGTTTGATATAGCCTTTTACTTTCCCCTCGTTAGACGCCACTTCGGCTGCAAGGGTAAGGGTCCCTGCTTCTAAATCAAAGGGCGCATAGGTATCAAGCAGGTTTTTAAAGTTCACCAGCCCAACATTGTCAGCTTGTATATCTAGGTCAAACGTGGGCGCTTCTGTCGCCGGGTTAAGCTTGGCGTTTAAGGAAATTGTACCTTGCTCTGCCGTTTGTCCCTTGGCTTTGGCCGTTGCTACACGGGTGTCTGATAAGTCATCGCTATTGACCAAGTTGTTCACTTCAAGCTGAATGTCGTGCAGCGCAATGTCGATAGCCGGAGAGGTATCGGGATTGTGAAAGGCAATTTTTCCTTGGTTAATGGTCAATTTGTCTATCCGCAGCGGAAACAGTTGATCGGCGATAGACAGCCAATTCTCGTTTTTACCCGACTGGCTTTTTTCTTCCGAGTTTCCGTCTACAAAATTAATTTCGGGGGAGTTAACAACCACTCTACCTACCGCAGCGCCTTTAAAAAGCTGTGACCACGACAGCGTAAATTCCACATAGTCTGCTTTAAACAAAGGCTTGTCTATTTGCCCGTTTGCCTTATAAAGCAAAACATACTCTAAGCTGTAGGCGCCTCGCCACAACATCAAATCTACGTCGCCCACTCGACCGTCGTATTGCTCCGATTGACTTAGTGTGGTGTTAATGTATGTGGCTGCGGCATATGGAAGATATAACCTAAACGCAATGAGCATGAGCAATAACCCTGCTACCACATAACAAAACCGTTTTTTAGCATGCTTCATATTTCACTCCTTAGGGGCTAAGGATACAAAAACTATACCTGTGCCACTTTTACATGATGAAAAGCGGCAGGCTAAGGGTTGGCGTGCTCTTAAGAGGAACGGCTATACGCTCATATCGGCAAGGGTTAAGCGGTATAGCACTAAATAAACGTAAATTTTACCTAGCGGTGAGTAGGAATGTTAGTGAGGCTTGAAAATACCAATAACGTTTTCGTTTGAACGGGTGGCTGCACTTACTTTTTCATCGGTTTGCGCTTCGTTATAGCCGCACGCCACACACTCAAGCTTCTCTACATTATTTTCGAAGTATAGCGAAATGGTATCTAGCTCTTGGCATTTAGGGCAGGTAGCTCCGGCCACAAACCGGCGTTTTACACGTTTTGACATACATACACCTTTGATGAATTTCGCCAATATTATACCTTGAAATGCTGCCTGTTGATCAGCTTTTGCCTTAAGTTTTTGATATTATACGCGGCCAAGTTTGTTCCATCACAGGTTGCTTATGATAAAGCTTTCAAACGTATCCCTACTACGCGGTCGTAAAATGCTGCTAGAAGAGGCGTCGGCACAGGTGTTTCCGGGCCATAAAGTGGCGCTAATTGGCAGTAATGGCTGCGGGAAATCTACACTTTTCGCACTGTTACGTAGCGAGCTGAGTGTGGATGCGGGCGACTGTAGCGTACCCAGTGATTGGCGCATAGTAAGCGTGGCGCAGGAAACCCCCGCAACGACGCGTACGGCCATCGACTATGTGGTGGACGGTGATAAACATTTACGTGACTTACAGGCCCAGTTAGAAGCCGCTGAAGAGAGTGGTGATGGTGTGAAAATAGGCCAAATTCATGGGCAGCTCGAACAAGCTGGGGCTTATGATGTGGAAGCCCGCGCAGCGACCATCCTTTCAGGCCTCGGGTTCACTAATGCGCAGCTGAACGCACCGGTTAGCGATTTTTCTGGTGGCTGGCGTATGCGATTAAACCTCGCCCAAGCGCTGCTTTGTCCGTCTGACTTACTGCTGCTGGATGAGCCTACTAACCACTTAGATTTAGACGCCGTAATATGGCTTGAAAAATGGCTGCAGCGATATGCTGGCACGTTGCTGTTGATATCACACGATAAGGCATTTATCGACAACACAGTGGCGCAAATTATCAGTGTTGAACAACAAAAGCTCGTTACTTATACCGGTAACTACTCGTCTTTTGAAACCCAGCGCGCCGAGCGTATACGTCTGCAAAACATTGAATATGAAAAGCAGCAGCAAAAGGTTGCGCACCTCAACTCTTTTATTACGCGGTTTAAAGCCAAAGCGAGTAAAGCGAAGCAAGCGCAAAGCCGAATTAAACAGTTAGAAAAAATGGAAACGCTATTGCCTGCCCATATGGCAAGCCCGTTTAGTTTTTCATTCGCGCCGCCCACCGCGCTTCCGAACCCGTTAGTTCAAATGGAAAAAATTCAGCTGGGTTACGATGAGCATATTGTGTTGCAGCAGGTAAAGCTTAACTTGGTGCCGGGTAGCCGAATTGGACTTTTAGGGCGCAACGGGCAAGGTAAGTCTACATTGATCAAACTGCTTGCTGGCGTGCATGCGCCTAAGCAAGGTGTTTTTAATACGGCAAAAGGCCTAAAAATTGGCTACTTTGCCCAGCATCAGTTGGAAACGCTAGATGCCAATGCCACGCCCCTTTTGCATTTGCAGCGCATCGACGAGAAAGCTACAGAACAACAGCTTCGCGATTACCTCGGCGGGTTTGGTTTCAATGGTGACGAGGCCTTAGCGCCTGTAGCCCCCATGTCGGGTGGAGAAAAAGCCCGGTTGGTGCTGGCGTTAATTGTTTATCAAAAGCCTAACTTGTTGCTACTCGATGAACCCACTAACCATTTAGATTTAGAAATGCGTCATGCCCTTAATATCGCGCTGCAGGGCTTTGAAGGCGCCATGGTCCTTGTGTCGCACGACCGCTTCCTATTGTCATCGGTGTGCGAAGATTTTTATCTTGTTGATAGCAAAGAGGTTGAACCCTTCAAGGGCGACTTAGACGATTATCGCGACTGGATCTTAAAGCAGCAAGCCGCAGAAAAGGCGAAAGCCAATAGCGACGCCAAGGACGAAGCACAGCAAGCCTCTGGTGAGCCGAGTAAGCCAGAACGTAAAGTAGACCGTAAAGAAGAAAAACGCCGTGAAGCTGAGTTCAGGCAAACGGTAGCACCTTTCAAAAAAGCCATCGACAAACACGAAAAGGCCATGGAAAAGTGCAGTGCACAACTTGCAGACGTAGAAGAAGCGCTGGCAGATACCACGCTTTATAGCGACGATAAAAAAGCCGAACTAATGGCCTTGCTCGACAAGCAAACCCAGCTTAAACAGCAGCTTGAAGAAGAAGAGATGGCGTGGCTGGATGCGCAAGAGCAAATTGAGCTAAAACGAGAAGAGTACGACAATGCAACCGCTTAATCTTGAGACCAGTGCTTTCTGGGCGTACAGCGTTTCTCGCTATACCAAAGGGGACATGGCGCCGCTTGCTATTTTGCTGCAAGACAATCACAAGGTGAATGTTAACATTCTCTTGCTGATATGTTGGTGCTTAGAGAACAATACCATTATAAACTTGCCTCAGCTTAAGGCGGTTATTGAGGCCGCGGCCCCGACAGATTCAACATTGCAAGCCCATAGAGCCAAACGAAAAGCCGCACACCCTGATAACGGGGGGGATAGAACCGTTTATGATGCGCTAAAAGAAGAAGAGCTTGAACTTGAACGAGCGCAGCAGCGCGACATCGTTACATCGTTTAACGGGCAATCGGTAACATACTTAGGGCAGGCGCAGCTATCTTCTTCAAATATATTTAACGCATCTATCGCAGCGTTAATTAATGCCTACTCGCTTCGCGACAATAGCGAGGCTCGACGTTTGGTGAGCCTTGTGATCAAACAACTATCGTAAAACAAAATAAGAAATAACAATGAGTAAATCAGCGCTATCGCATGGAAAAATAATAAAAAGCAGCTTTAAGGTGCCGGGATGGGCGAAAAACCGTCACATCCAGACTATTTGGCCGCGTTTTATTCAAAAGCGTTTACCTTTGTCTTACGACATGGAGCGCTTAACGTTACCCGATGACGACTTTGTAGACGTCGCTTGGGGCCCCAAACCGCAAGAAACCTCAGGCATAGTCGTGATGTTTCACGGCCTAGAGGGCAGTATTAAGTCTCATTATGCTAACGATATGATGGCGCAGCTCTCTGTGAATGGCTGGCAGGTGGTAATGATGCATTACCGTGGCTGTAGCGGTGTACCAAATTTGAAAGCACGGGCCTATCACAGCGGTGAAACCGAAGATCCCAGTTACTTCTTGGCGTGGTTGCACGATAAGTTTCCACGTATTCCTAAAGTCGCCATTGGATTTTCCCTAGGCGGTAATATGCTGCTGAAATTACTTGGTGAAAACCCAGCTCAAAAATGGCTAAAAGCGGCCGTGGCCATCTCCTCTCCGCTAAAACTGTCTGAATGCGCTAAATCGATAAACCAAGGCTTTTCTAGGGTTTATCAAAAGTATCTGCTTACTAGCATGAAAAACACATTACTTAAGAAGATGGAGTACATTGACTATCGCAAGCTCATTCAGTTAACGAAAAGCGATGTGCATGAGATAACCAGTTTTACGCAGTTTGACGAGAAGATCACCGCGCCACTGCACGGTTTCGCAGACGCTCAAGATTACTATGAAAAATGCAGTGCTTATCATTTTTTAAGCGCAATTCACTGCCCTACGTTAGTCCTGCACAGTATCGACGACCCCTTTATGAACCACCTAATTGTGCCTCAAGAAGAAGAGCTTGCGCGTAATGTGACGGTAGAGCTTAGCGAGCGAGGTGGTCACGTAGGGTTCATGCAGGGCTCTGTATTAAATCCCAAGGTTTGGCTGCATGACCGCGTGAAACGCTTTGTTAGTGAAGCCCTGCCGGTGAATACCACCTGTGGCTATCTAAACCGATAAATACCACATAGTGTAAACACGATAAACGCAACATACTTTCAGGAGCCTGAATGATAATTCCAATAGATGCGCTAGAAGCCGATACACTTTACAGTTTGGCAGAAGCGTTTGTGCTGCGCGAAGGCACCGACTATGGCGAACAAGAGGTTGCCCTAGAGGTGAAGGTGCAGCAAGTGTTAGAGAGATTGAAGCAAGGTGACGCGGTTTTGGTGTATTCAGAACTTTATGAAAGCGTGGATATTAAGCGAAAGGAAGATATTCAGCCTAGTGACGAAACAGAATAGATACCAAAAAAGCCGGGTCGAGCAACCCGGCAACCTACCTGAGGAGAGGGAGGCTTAAAACGCGTATCGTGCAGTAACCTGCATAATGTCTAGGTCATCAATCACTCTGTAGTTAGCTCCCACAGCCCATTGCGGCGTAATGTAATAATTTGCACCTACTCTAAATGATGCTTCTCCATCATCTACGTCGTAGTAACCCACTTCACCGGCTAGCTCAACTTGCTCTGTAATCATTGAGCGTAGGCCAGCATTAATGCTATAGCCCGTTTCGTCATTTACGTCACCGTCTATACGCTCTAGGTTAGCACCAAAGTAGGCGTCAGTTGTTGCGTTTACGGGTAAACGATAGCCAGCACCTAGCGTAAGCATGTCGAAGTCAAAGTTACCTTCTTCGAAAAAACTGTACTCACCGTTTAGGTACCAGTTGCTGTTTAAAAGATATTTACCATTAACCGTTAGGCCGTCTGGCTCAAAAGACTCGTTGTTGTCAAAGTCCATTTTGGTGTAACCACCTTCTACGTAACGCCAGTCGGGCTTGTCAGCCATTGCTGAAAGAGGAAGTGTTGCTGCAGCAAGTGCTGCCGTGATAAGTGTGATTGTTTTACGCATGTGATAACTCCTTAATGTGTTCAGCTACTTGCTTCTACTTACGCAATACCCATGTGTCATAGAGTAAGCGCAAATAACGTGCTGCTAACAAGTCACTGTGTTGATGGCATAACAATGCTTCACGCCACCGTTTCTATTTCCGTAAAGAAATCGTGTCCGATTTAATTATCAACATGGTGAGTAGCAAGGCCTTTGCCAACACCGATAATGCGTGCTGTTACCAGCCGGTAAATTTCCTATATGTTATTAATAAATATGCGTAATTTTCACTTCGCTTAAATAATGTCACAACGTTGAATTCATGATATGTCGCATCTTTTTTATACTGCGAGGAAAAGTTGGCACGTCTAGGTGTCGCTAAAAACCAACAATTAACCTTTTGTCTAACCCTCTCGACATATTTACAAAACAAGGTTACCCGCTGTAACTCAATTAAATTAGAAGTAAATCATTGTAAATATTGTGAAAAATATAAAGTAACGCAGCGCTTCTTCGTATTGGAACGGCTTTTGCTGAAGTGCTTATGCGTTGTCCAATTTTCACTCCTACCGTTTTGACAGGGCGTTTGCTTCACAACGATAGGGTGAATAAGAAAGGAGTAGAGCACCTTTCTTCGTGTGGTTTGAATCACGAACGCTTTGGTAAAGTCTTTTAATTTGATTACTTACGCTAATTTTTTTCGATAACTCGGATTGCAAGCCAAAGCCACATAGCCACCTGGACAACCATTGTTTTCATAAGGAGAGGACGGATGGCTAAGCCAGTTTTTATTTTTAATAAAGTTTCAAAAAAGAGTGCGAGTAAGCCCCGACAGCTAGGGTTGTCACGCATTCTTTTGGCGATGACCAGCGTTATCGCGTTAGTGACATTTCATCAGGCAGGGGCTGTTGAGGTTAATGAAGACAATCAGCCACAGAAAACATCGCCAATTTTACAATCTATTATTGATGCGGCTCGTCAATCAGCCACTCAGAGCTATGAGCAAGACGATCATGGGCTAAACAGCAAGTTAAAAGAAATTGACTACACAACGTATCGTTCTATTCGCTTTAAACCCGAACAAAGTCTTTGGCACGGTGAAAACGACTATGAGCTGCAATTTTTCCACCCAGGGTTTCTGTACGAATACCCGGTGACCATTCATACGATAGGCGAAAGTAATAAACCTGAGCGCCTTGCGTTTAACAGTGAGATGTTTAACTACGATGGTTCAGCATCAGCGTTGGCAGGGTTGACCGATGATAAGTCGGGCTTTGCGGGTTTTCGCGTTCACTACCCACTTAAAAATGAAGAGTATAAAGACGAGTTTGCTGTATTTTTAGGTGCTTCCTATTTTCGCCTTGTTGGTAAAAATCAGGTATATGGCATATCGGCCCGCGGGCTGGCTATCGATACGGCACTCGCGAAAGGGGAAGAGTTTCCTCACTTTACCGAGTTTTGGATTATCGAGCCTGGCGAAGGCAAACCTATTACTATTTACGCGCGCTTAGAAAGTCCGTCGGTAGCCGGCGCTTATAAGTTTGTCATTCAGCCCGACATCGATACCAGTGTTAAAGTGGAAAGCTGGTTGTTCGCACGAGATGATGTGAGCAAGCTAGGCATCGCGCCGTTCACCAGTATGTTCCTGTACGGTGAAAATACAGAGAAGCGCCACGACGATTATCGTCCGGAAGTTCACGACAGCGATGGCGTACTTATGGTTACCCACGCGGGTGAAGAGATTTGGCGCCCCCTTACAAATCCAGCTCGCCTTCAAGTGACCTCGCTTAGCGATACGAACCCCAAAGGTTTCGGTATGCTGCAGCGCGATGGTGAGTGGGATAACTACTTAGATGCAGAAGCTAACTATCACATACGTCCAGGTCTTTGGGTTACCCCCCAAGAAGGTTTTGAAAAAGGTCGTCTTGAAGTCGTCGAGATACCTACAAAATCTGAGATTCACGACAACATTGTGGCGTTCTGGACGCCTGAAAAGCCCTTTAATTCCGGTGAGTCGCTGTACTTTTCCTACGATCTTAAAACCGTTGAGCAAAACCCATTCGTTAGCGAACTGGCGTCAGTAGTGCGCACTCGCCAAGGTAAAGCGGTACTGCCAGGTGACGAATTTAAAGACGACAGTTTGAATAATACCCGTCAGTTTAGTGTGGATTTCAGCGCACCGCAGTCTCTTAGTTTTGATGAAAAATCTATGAAACTAGTGGTTCAAGGCGCTAATGGCGCAATCTCTAAGCAGCGCCTTTACCCCGTAGCCGATGGACAGGAATGGCGCGCTACTTTCTTTGTTAAACCGAACGAGAAGCAAACGGTTGATATGCGCGCTTATATCGAGCAAGACGGGCAACGTGTCAGTGAGGTGTGGAATTATGTCTATCAACCAAACTAAGCGCACAGATACAGCATTATCTAACGGGGCTAAAGCCGTGCCTCAGGTTAAAAGCGACACCGCAAAACGCGGGTCACATTTCATCTTAAAAGGAGAGCATATGCGTTTGTTTATCATGGCAATGCTAGTGATTCCAAGCACGGCGCTGGCCGGTTGGAGTTTATACGAAATATTTTTACCTAACGGCCTCACCAATTTAGAAATTGCACAGCTGGGGCTGGGGTTAACCCTGTTTGCTTGGCTATGTATGGCATTTTGGACGGGGATTATTGGATTCTTCTTACAGCTTTTCAACATTGACCCGTTAAGCTTGCGCCGAATTCAAGCGCAGCCAGATTCCGCTACACCACTTGGGCAAAAGCACGCCGTAGTAATGCCGGTATACAACGAAGATACTCGTCGCATTATGGTGGGTTTTGAAGCATGTATTCGCGAACTGATGGATAGCGACAATAGCGCGCAGTTTGATTTTTATATGCTAAGCGACACCCGTGATATGGCGAAAGCGGATGCAGAGCTTCGTGCCTTCACACGTTTGAAAAAACGTCTTGGTGGGTATTCAAGCCAGGTGTTCTATCGCAGACGAGAAAAGAACCTGCATAGAAAAGTAGGCAATCTTAAAGAATTTTGCGAGCGCTGGGGTGCTAACTATGAGTCGATGATTGTATTAGACGCCGATAGCGTAATGACGGGGGAGCGTATGCAGGACCTTGCTCGTCGTATTGAGCAAAATCCGGATACGGCGCTTGTTCAAACTATTCCTATGCCGGTACGTCAAAATACCTTCTTCGGGCGCTTTGTGCAGTTCGCGGCGCACTTATATAGCCCTATGTTAGCCACTGGGTTGTCATTTTGGCAAACCGACAGTGCTAACTATTGGGGGCACAATGCCATTATACGTATAGCGCCATTTATGCAGCATTGTGGGCTTCCTACTCTTGAAGGTCGCGCTCCCTTTGGCGGCGAAATTCTAAGCCACGACTTTGTCGAGGCGGCGCTATTGCGCCGAGCAGGCTGGCAAGCTTACTTGCTCACCGACACCACGGGCAGTTATGAAGAAGTGCCAAGCAATATTGTCGACTACGCCATCCGCGACCGCCGTTGGGTGCAGGGCAATATACAGCACCTAGGGTTGTTAAACGTGAAAGGCTTGAAAATGGCCAACCGACTGCATTTTTTGTTTGGTGCCTTTGCCTACATTTCTTCGCTTATATTGTTTTGTATGCTGGCGTTAGGCACGGCAGATGCGCTTATTCGCGCTACGTCGGTACCGGAATTCTTCGTGTCTGAATACCAATTATTCCCTAGCTGGCAGGTGGCACGCCAAGATATGATGATGGTGACCATGTGGGGCACGGCGGCCTTATTATTCCTACCTAAACTTTTGGGTATTGCTCTTGCGCTCATGAAGCGTCGCAGCGAGTTTGGCGGCGCGTGGGCGCTGATAAAAGGCGCAGCATTAGAGCTAACAATGGCTGTGCTCATTGCGCCGCTGATGATGTTTTATCACAGCTACTTTGTTATTAGTGTATTCGTCGGTCATTCAGTTAAATGGGAAGCGCAAGAACGGGAAGGTCGCAAAGTACCTTGGACGGTAGCTATCAAGCACACGCAGATAATGAGTTGTCTAGCAGTGGCGTGGGGCGTAACCACGTTTTATTTCACGCCATCGCTATTTATGTGGCTGCTGCCGGTATTGGTAGGCATGGGGTTAGCAGCCCCGGTTATTCGTTTAACCAGTAGCGATAAGCTCGGCTTAGCAATGCGTCGGTGGGGTGTGTTTGTTATCGACCAAGAGGTAAAGGAATGCAAAGCCCTGAAGCGTTTACGTGTGGCCATGGACTACTTTGCTATTTCACAGCATAAAGCTGAAGTTCCTGCTCTACCGGAAAATACATGGCAGAACATGCCGGTGCAGGCGCTCAGTGAAAAGCCCTTGCCTATGCGTTACAGACTTTCTAATAACGCCCACTAGGTTGATTTTGTTTCGAGAATTAAAAAACCGCACATGAAGTGCGGTTTTTTGTACCTTTACGAAGTAAGAGGACAGTTGCGCATTAGCACGAGGCGTTTAAGCTACCTTAAGGCGCGAGGTTCCTCTTTGCGCACATTGCAACCTTACTATTGTTCAAACGTTACCGCGAAGGTAACAGGTACAGTGGTTGTAATGCTCTTCAGGCCAGCAATCTTTTGAAGTGCCGCGACACCCTCTGCGAGACCAAATGACTCGGCTTTAATAAGCGTAGGTGCGGTAGTTGATACGGTTAATGTACCTTCATCTACCTTACTTGCGGTTACTGAAAATGATGTAGGGACCGCCTTGCCGTGAAGCACTAAAATGCCATCAACGTTTCCGTTTGCCACTTCACCTGCTTTCAGATTCATCATCGACTCAGGTAGGTTAGCTTCAAATGTTGCTTGTGCAAACTTTGATACATTAAATAGCATGTCTTGCATTCGCTGATTGCGAATATCAATCGCTGTATTTACAGACGATAAATCTACCGCAACGCTTAACTTACCGCTATCAGACAGGGTGCCGTTGAAGCTATCAAACTTATGAACTTCTGTAACTTGTGCGTTTTTCGTAGATAAGAAATGCAGCACACTTGTTTCGCTGTCAATTGACCAGTCGGCTGCAGCGGGAAATGCTAGCCCACAAGCGAGCAATGCTGTCGACAACGTGCGAATACGTGTAGTCATCATAGGTTACTCCTTTTACAAATTGGTTCCATCTGGCTTGATTTAACCACGACCAGAGTAATGTGGCCCAGCAACATTACTACGCTATTATACGTAGGTTAGCACGCTGCGCTATGTAATTTGTTACGTGCTAATGCGTATGTGGGTTTACGAAGTCATCATACTGGACAACGTCTTGCCACGGCACCCGTTGATCGCCCATTACCACAAAATCTGGGTTCTCTAACGAATGACGCTGGTTGTAGGTAAGCGGTTCAAAGTTAGCTGCGGCAATGCTACCGCCTGCCTCAGAGACTATGCACTGAGATGCGCCTGTGTCCCATTCACCGGTAATGCCGATTCGCATAAATACATCGGCTTTGCCTTCAGCAATGAAACAGGCTTTCAGCGAACAGCTGCCTAACGGTAGTGTTTGGTATACGCGCCTAGCGCACATTCTACTTAACACTTTTTCGCGAGACTGACGACGACTAATCGCAATCATAACAACGCTGCTTTTGGGGTCGTCTAGCTTGCGTACCTTTATGGGGTGGTCGCCATCAGGAGAAGACTTAAATGCACCCTTCCCTTTTTCGGCGTAATACAAAGACTGACCTGGCGGCCAAAATATAACCCCAATGGTGGGCTCATTATTTTCAATTAACGCAATATTAACGGCAAAGTCACCGCTTCTGGCGATGAATTCTTGTGTACCGTCAATAGGATCTATAAGCCAATAACGTGGCCAATGCTTTCGCTCTTCTAAACTTGCGTGTTTATTCTCTTCTGAAAGAATAGGGATATCAGGTGTAGCGGCTTTTAGTCGCTTATTAATAATATCATTTGCCAAATAATCTGCGCTGGTGACAGGGGACTCGTCTTCTTTTTGGTAAGCATCAAAGTCACCTTTGTCGTAGACTTCTAATACAGCTTCACCAGCTTCAACGGCAATTTTCTTTGCAAGTTCTAGTAGGTCGGCATGGGCGTCATCGGGCATGTTTATTGTTCCTTAAACCACTTTTGAGCTAAAAACAGCGCGGCAATACAGCGTGCTTCTATAAAGTCTTCTCGAGCAAGTAAAGCATCTGCTTCGTCTAAAGGCCAGTGAATCACCTCAAGAGGCTCGGGTTCATCGCCTTCAAGTTGTTTGGGATACAAGTCGCGCGCCAATACAATGGTCATATTGGCGTTGAAAAACGTGGGGGCCATACTCACTTGGTGAAGTTCAATGAGATCGTTAGCAGCAAATCCTGCTTCCTCTTGAAGTTCGCGGTTGGCAGCTTCAATAGCGGTCTCGCCGGGGTCAATAAGGCCCTTTGGGAAACCAAGTTGATACGAATGTGTGCCCGCAGCATATTCGCGAATTAAAACCATGGTATTTTCATCTAGCATAGGCACAATCATTACTGCGCCCCGGTTACCCCCTGCCATTCGTTCGAATTCACGGGTGGCGCCATTAGAAAACTCAAGGTCTAGGCGTTCTACCCTAAAGAGCTTGCTTTGGGCTACGATTTCACGAGAATGAATGTGTGGTAACGGCTTGTTCGGATCAATTTTCGGCATGTCTCTCGCTACAACTTTGTTATCATACTTGTATACAATT
>CEPX01415078.1_pt1 | contig 12384 bp, 17 predicted proteins | sample 361361 | NCBI WGS metagenome assembly CEPX01 (sample SAMEA2619974, study PRJEB7988) | marine metagenome | biome: marine biome (ENVO:00000447); feature: mesopelagic zone (ENVO:00000213) & marine oxygen minimum zone (ENVO:01000065); material: "saline water (ENVO:00002010), including plankton... | reverse complement strand
TAAGGCCATTAGTAAAAGACACATCTTTCGTTATCAACAAATATCTAAAAAACAAAAAAAATATTTTGATGGAAGGTGCACAAGGTACTTTATTGGATATAGACCATGGAACTTATCCCTATGTTACAAGCTCTAATGTAATTGCAGGAGGTGCCTGCACCGGTTTGGGAATTGGCCCTACAAAAATAAACACAGTAATTGGAATCTCAAAAGCGTATATAACAAGAGTCGGAGGAGGACCTCTGGTAACTGAACTCGGAACCGAAAATCAAACAAAAAACGAAGATGGTATAGATGAATTAAAAAAAGAATTAGGAAATGAAGGCTTAAAATTCTTAAAAAGAAAAATCACCAAGAAAGCCGATGCTGGAGATGAATACAACCAAGGAAGATTATTAAGGTTTAATGGCATGGAGTATGGAACTACAACCGGCCGACCAAGACGCACTGGTTGGTTCGATGCATTAATCGGAAAGTACGCTGCCAGAGTAAATGGTTTAGATGCAGTTGTTCTAACAAAACTAGATGTCCTAAGCGGATTTAAAAAAATAAAAATTTGCACTGCTTATGAATATAAGGGGAAAAAATTAACTGAATTCACAAATAATGTTGAAATCTTAAAACAATGCAAACCTGTTTACGAGGTCCTAGACGGCTGGGAAGAAGACATTACCCATGTCAAGTCCTTTGAAGAATTGCCAAAAAACGCCCAGAAATATATTGACAGAATAGAAGAATTAACTAAAGTCCCTGCCTGCATAGTTTCTATCGGTCCTGCAAGATCTCAAACATTTATCCTCAAAAAAGAGTTTTTATTTTAACTAATTATGATTAAAAAATTATTTTTCATAACATTGATTTTGTTATCTATTCCTTTATCTGCTGCACATTACATTGAATCTACTCACACAACCATCAACATAAACAATCAGAAAATTAAAGTTGAATATAACCTCCCAATATCAGAATTTCTGAAGGTAGCTCCAGTTAAAGAAGATAATTTCTTTGAGATTGATCCAGAATATTTATATTCTTATATTGAAGATAGCTTAGCAATAAGTAATGATGGAAAACCATGCCTACAAACAATTCATGATTCTAAAGATCTAGAAGACCTAAGCATGTTTGCATATTACCTTGAATTCAAATGCAGTGAAAAACTATCCAAAATAAAATTTTCTTATGACATGTTTTTCAACATTTCTGAAAATCATGAAAATACTCTTGATATACATATTAATGAAAAAGATGAAGAAATTATTCTTTCTACTAATTCAAGATCGTTTACTACAAATATAAAAGGCAATCAGATTTTAAACAACATAAAAATTGCATTTATTTTAATTGGATTGATTGGAATTTTATGGTTTTCTACTAAAAAGAAATCATTTTATGCCAAATAGAACTTATCTTTTGTCAACGTTCCTAAAATAACTTTTTACTGCACTATCAAATTGAGCAGAAATCTCCTCACTTTTATCAACCATCCCACTTTCAAATTGGCTTGTAGCATCTATATTTGGAATAAAGCTTACTTCTAGTGTGTCTTCTAATCCTTTTCTGAATAATAATTTTGGATGTACACCAAATTTAGATGTAACTCTAAGTTCAGCACCGCCACCAACAATCCTATCTGCAATATCATTTATGGGATGAGCTTCAGCAACGGGATTCTTAGGTTCGCAAATTCCTTCAAATATACGATATATTGCTGCTACGTGTTCTGGTTTAACATCATAACATTTCATAAGTATAAGAAATACATCTTTATTTAAAAATCTCTCGTTATTTAAAACTTCTCCAAACTAATTTTCCCTTTCTTTGCCTTGATCACTACTTCATCCCCTTCATCAAATTTAGAAATATTTGTAATTATTTCAGGTAATAATATCCTTTCTCCCCTGAAATCTAAGTTGGAGACTATCTGCTGTTCTTCTCCAGTTTTCTCACTATTAGCATCCAAATCCGCAAACATTTTTGTTGCTTCAGTGGCTTTCCCTTTCTCACTGAATTCTTTTGCCCTTTCAAAAAGATATTTTGCAATCTTATCTGCCACATCCACTTGAGTTACCTCAGTTATTCCTTGTAATCCTGGACTTAAGTTCGCTTCAATGACAACCGGACCCTTTACAGTTTCAAGCATGTCCACCGCACACACTTCAGCCCCAATCGCTTTTGCAGCTTTAACAGCTATTTTTTTTGTATGTGCATCCAAAACAATGGATTCTCCTGTGCCACCAGCATGGATATTAGCTCTCTTCTCCCCAAAAACAGCTTTTCTTTTCATGGATGCAACTACCTTATCTCCAACAACTATGGCTCTAACATCAGAATCATCTGTTTCTACATACTCTTGTATCAAAAATGGTTGTTTAAGTGTTTCAATTGCATCAAGCATCGATGAAGCCGCTGCAAACGAATCTGCAAACATAACTCCTTTTCCCTGCGTTCCATGCGGAAACTTCAAGATAATTGGATAATTTACTTGTCCTAATATTTTCTTGGCAGCCTCCACAGATGAAACAACATACGTATCCGGCATCGGAATCTTATAATATTGTAAGGCAAGATGCGTAAGCAATTTATCATGGCCTAGGGTAAAAGCATTTGGCTTCAAAGGCATATAAGTATCTTGATAATATGCAGTTGTTATTGACCTAAGCAAAGGAGCATACCTAAAAGACCCTTTGGTATATATGCAATCATATTTTTGCAACGCATCCCCATTATACAATATAGATAAACCTTTACTCCCTAAAGTAACTTCCATACCCTTAAGGCTTATATTCTCAACTACTGTAAAATACTTTTTCATTGCTTCAATTGTCATTAAGCTGCTTTTGCTCCCCAATGACATTAGTGCTGCTTTCATTTTATTTGTTTTTTAGACGGGTCAATCAAAAACCCATTTTTCAAGATATTAACTCCTACCAAAACTTGGTATCTCATATGAGTTCTATCCGCTAACGTAAATTCCGCCTTTATTTTTTTGCCTGCTATCATTATTTCAGCTTCTATTACCGGCCTCATCTGATGCCCATGCGCAGACTTGACCATCTTTGTTCTTGTCACTGGACCAAGCTTCAGTTTTGTGGCTAATCTGGTATCAATAGAACTTTTAGTTGCACCAGTATCAACTTTTGCAACAAGTTCTTCCTTGTTTCCATTGCTTGAGATCAGTTCAATATTCTCTGTAAGCCCAATTATTATACTTCCGTTTACACTTCTACGTTTTTCCATATCCCGGAAAGTATAAGATTCGGTTTTATAAGGTTTTCTAATTTAATAAAACTTCAAAACCTAAAAAAATAAAGAACTAACACAATATACTTAAGAGATAATCCAAGGAAACTATACAATAAAAAATACCTAAACTTGTACTTCACCATACCGGCTGCCAATGAAAGTACAGGAGACGAAAGTGGAAAAAGATTAAATATAAAAATCGAGATACCTCCATATTTGTTGATATATTTTTCTTTTTTTTTGTATTTTTTCTCTCCTATCAACTTATCTATTATACGACCTCCAAGAAAATACCCCAGGATATAATCTATAATTTGTGCGGCAATCGCTGTAAATAAAGCAGCTATCAACAAAATCTGAATATTAAAGTCTTCCACAAGATAATATGTAAACAAGATTTCCACCGGCATCAACATAAAAAATAAGTAGCCAGCAAAATGTATAGTAGAGAAAGAAATTATATCCGGCTGCCTGTCCAGGTAAATCTGTCTTCCTACTGTCATGGAAGATATGATTATAGCCAAAATAGAAATTAGTAAAATAAGTTTGTATGTTTTGCTTTTTTTCATCATACTTTCCCAAATAATTCTATAACCTTTTCTTTTCCTAAAGTAAGGATAAAAGGAGCAAGCTTAGGACCTCTATCCTTATTTAGCAAAACATTATATGCTGCCCTGAAAAAATCAGTATTTTTAATTTCGACTTTACTACATATATCATAAAATGAATTAAATAAATCTTTTTGGTCCAGGTCTTTCTTTTTTAATGCCTTAACAACCAACTGCAATGCTTCTTTCTCCTTAGAATTCAATTTCAAGTCTTTTGGGATTTCATCTTGCACCGTAAACTTAACATCTTCAGGAGCGTATTTTTCAAGCCAGTTTTTCGCTAGATCTAATCTTTTTGCAAGCCTATCCTTATCTTGAACAGTAAGTTCTTTCCTCTGAATCCAGCTATTAGAATGTAATATCTCAATCAGCTCAGTTAAGCTTTTGTTGGGAAAAGTTTGTACAATCATAACTGCATTAGAATAATTCAATTGCACAGGGATTTTACCAGGGATTTTACCAACTTGAGAATATACATAAATCTCAGTCAATTGTTTTTCCCTTTTCTCTTTTTCATCTTTTTTAAAGTATGCTTGTTCGGCTTTATCATACCTATCAGCTAGCAAGAAAAATTTATTTGAATGCAAATCAAAATTGATTACAGTATTTTGCTTGTATGAAGCCATCATAAATCTTAGTAGTTCCGGCTCCGCAAACTCTAACCAATCTTTTAATGAGATGACATTTCCAGTTGACCCTGAAAGCTTGGCATTATCAACCAATAAAAATTCAGTTGGTGTCTGCAAAGGAGGTTGTGATTTAAAAATTTCTTTGCAAAAAGCTTGGGAAGTTTGGACTGAGCCTCCACTCGAAAAGTGATCCTTGCCTCCAGATTCAAACGTAGTTCCATGAACATACCATCCTGCCGCCCAGTGCAGTCTCCATGGCAGTTTAGCTCTTCCTTTTTCCGGCTTTACTTTCCCTTTGTGCTTACATCCTTCAGTATAACCAACATTTTTATTGCAAGAATATTCTACTTCCTTACCATCCCAAGATGTTACTTTTGTTGTTGCCGATTTTCCACAATTCTCACAAACGATCATAACCGGAATCCAGCCTTTTTGTTTTTTGGCGTTTGTAACATCATTCCATATTTTCCTTACGTCTTCCGCTTTGTTCAAAACTATTTTAATGGCCTTATCAAACAATCCTTCTTTATAAGAGTCATAAGAAGATATTACAGTTGCCTTTATTCCAAATTTATCCAAGCAATCTAGCACATTTTTTTGGAAATAGTGTGCCCAAGAATCATGGCCTTCAACCGGGCTTGGAACTTCTCTTAAAGGTTTTCCAAGATGTTTTTCAAAATCTTCTTTTTTAACATCCAAACCGGCAGGAATCTTATCAAAATCATCAAAATCATCTACAATAAAATTTTGTTCGGACTTTAACCCATGATTTTGAAGAGATAAGTTAATCAATGATGGAACCATCAATTCTGGCCTAGAATTTCCAATATGAAAAAAACCAGAAGGCGTCCACATTCCATGGATAACATGTTTCTTAGCTTTCTTTTCCCTGAGCAAATCTGCAACTTTATCTGCCCAGACATAATGATCCAAATCAGATTTTTCCATTGTTTAAAAGAAAAAAACTCTTTATATAAATATTTTGGAATCCTAGTGAATTGTGGGTTTAGTCAAGAAATCATGTAGGCGTTTAACGTGTCTGCCTAGGTCAACATTCTTAATATTAGATCCATCACCATTGAATGGATTCAAATGTATCATCACTTCATATTTGGAATTTTCTAATCTACGATAAGTTAATCCTATCCTTTGCAAAACTAATCCCAGTGCTCCTTCGTGTTCTGAAATTCCGTTAAACCCTACACCATGTGTTTTCCTACAAGCATTTTTGATTGTTCCTAATCCATCTTCTGATAGTAATGAAAAATGTGAATAAATAGTAGCTCCTCCATAAGTTTCATTCATCATTCAAACTCCATCATTAGGTCTTCAAATGCCATAAAATTATCTTCTTTCATGTCCGATAGAAAACTTTATATATTATATAAACATTATGTTACTATAATAACAAAATGGTAACCGTAAGCCACTTAGTAAAAAAATATGTAAGAGAAAATTCTTTTTTGTTAGAAGCCATGAGCAAGCAGTTAATTAGCTATGGTAACCTTGCTGAACAATTAAAACTAGACATCGAAAAAGAGCTTGGGAAAAAGGTAAAGGAATCAGCAATAGTAATGGCATTAAGAAGATATGAAGAAGAACTCCATGATTTTGACAAAACTACAAAAAAGTTCAAATTCGATGGAGAAATCATTATGAGAACCAACATCATAGACTTTAATGTTGTTAAATCTCAAAACCTTTTGAACAAAATAAAAAATCTCTATAGTCTTGTCAATTTTGAAAGTGGAGATACTTTAAACATTATTCTTGGAAATAATGAAATTTCAATTGTTTCAAATGAAAAATATCAAGCTAAGATTTCAGATTTCCTAAAAGGTGAAAAAATAATAAACAAAGAATCCAATTTAGTTGCATTAACGATAAAATTTGACTCGAAAGATTTCCTGACAACGCCCGGAGTTACTTTTACCACAACAAGAAAACTGGCTTGGGAAAATATTAACATTTATGAAATAGTATCCACAATGACAGAATTAACATTCATATTAAGCAAGAAAGATTCCATGAAAGCATATAATGTGCTTAACGAGTTGTTTGGGAAATAATAGATTATTTATCTAGTGCAAGTAATTCTTTTTTTAATTTAGGGTCTTCCAATCCATCGACATATAGCTTTAACACTCTAAGCACGTCTCCAGAGATATAAGTTAATTGGTCAGACAAAACTTGTCTGCAATCGCCACCAAATAGACCTGTTACTTTATGTATAGGCTTATATTCATCACCATTCATTATGCCCACTGAAAGAGTGCCGGTTCTCGCCTTTTCATTTCTCCTAGGATATCTTTCATAGCCTAACACTACCGGTTCTCCTGATTGATAAGCTTTCTTGACTTTAAGACAATAAGCCAAAGCATAAGGCATCATTGGTGCACATTTTCTTGGTTCAAAATCCTCATTTCCTTCTGTTTCACTAGGCATATTACCTTAAAGAAAGCTCAAATAATTTAAAAATTTAACTAAAAATACTATTCTAAAAAAGTAAATAAATGGGCCCAAGGGGACTTTCGTTAATTCTTCCGATTTTATGGGACTGAGCAAAGCAAATGTCGCACTTCGCTCCCAGTTGGCGAAAGAACTGTTTCGAACCCCTGACCTATTGGTTAAGAGCCAATCGCGCTACCAGACTGTGCCATGGGCCCATTAAGAAAAAAGTAGGATAAGAAATTGGTTTAAAAAAGTATTTGTTAATATCATCTTTCTCCAAAATAATAGACTGCCTGTTCAGAAAATTTGGATGTTTCCCTACCTAAGATTGCTTCCATTGTTTTTGAACAAGCTTCTTCAGAAACACCAAGCTTCCACATATAAGCCATCACAGCATCCGCTCCATAGCCATTAGCAGTTGGACTTGAAAAGCCCATCATAGATACTTCTCTAGAGACATCAGAACGACCATTTACACTTAAGTAATCAATTGTAAATTTTAGAAACTCCATTGGATGCGGAGTGTAATCTAAACCTTCTTTAGCTAATGTTTCCAATACTAAAGAGTACGAATGGCCCAAAGGGGTTGTAATTCCCAAAGTATTTCCATTTTTCCAGTTTGTTTGCTTTTTAAAGATATCCCAGCTAGAAAGATCTAATTCTCCTAGCATTGATTTATTTTTCATTGGTTGATTATCCATAGTTCAATAGAAAACAATGGTTGGTTTATAAATTTTTTCTTGGATAACTACTATTCGATAACAAAATATATTCATTTAGATTGCAATGAAGAAATATAATCTTAAGTTGATTTTAAACCATCTTCAACTTCCCAGTAATCTTATCGATTTTTTCCACGTCATCTGGGCCAACTCCCAAACACGTAACTGTTCCTGGATCAACAACCGTATGGCCAGCATCCTTAATCAAAGCTGTTTTCAATCCAGCATCTTCTGCCTGCTGTTTATATTTAAACAATTCTTTTTCATCAGCTACATGCAGCACAACCTTCTTCCCACCTTCCTGCTTCCATTCCTGCATTATTTTTTTATCTACCTTCATAGCAGCATCCAAAGAAGCATGAGCTGATTGAGCAGCCATTTTTCCTTTCGGTAATTTCAAATCTTGCCTCATTAAGATAACTTGTTTATATTCCATTTTATTTGATTTATTTTGTTGGAATCTTTTTAATGGTTTTTATTTTATAGCAATAACACTTATATAATATTGATATATCCCCTTCTAAAACGAGTTCTACTTGTTTTTTCGATAATGAGGTTAATACTATGACAATAAAAAATGGAGATAAAGTAAAAGTTGAATATACTGGTACATTAGAAGATGGAACTGTTTTTGACAGCTCAAAACGTGACGAAAAATCTGAGCCACTAGAATTTGAAGTAGGAGCTGGAAAAATTATTCAGGGATTTGAAAAAGCTATTATTGGTATGGAAAAAGGCGAAGAAAAGGACATAAAATTAAACCCAGAAGAAGCTTATGGTCATCAAGATTCTAAAAAAGTGATGAAAATTCCCAAAGATAAACTTCCAAAGGAAAAAGAACCGGAAGTGGGCATGGTCTTAATTGTAGGAACACCTGAAGGCCAGCAAATACCTGCAAAAATAAAGGAAGTAGACGATAAAGAAATAACTTTAGACTTAAACCATCCCTTAGCAGGAAAAATCCTGAATTTCAAAGTCAAGATAGTAGATGCAAACTAATTTTTTATAATAAAAGAATTAGATATTCATTATCTTCCCATCAAAATAAACTTTAGGATTCTTAAATACTTGATCTAGATGAATTATAGCGTATATATTTCCACCAAACCAGTAATTACTTCCAATGCCTACATGCGCTGTTCCCAAAACCTTATCATCCACTAAAGTTGCCCCAACAATTTTTGCTTTTGAATTTAATCCAATTCCCAACTCACAGATTCTTCTTACACTGCCTGGATGTTTTGCATGTGTAGCAGCCCAATCTAACGTATTCTGAAGCTCCTTTGCCTCTTCTCCACCTTCTATAGAAACTATGTTTCCTTCCTCTATTTTCAAGGTTATTGGTTTTTTAATCTTTATTGTGCCCTTCTGCACTCTTGAGCTTCCATCTATTACAACTATTCCTTCAACTCTTTTGCCGTTTGGTGGAGCATAAACTTCTCCAGCCGGTAAATTCCCTCCAGTTCCAGGGGAAGTATAATTTCCATCTGCCGATATACCATCAATACCCTTGATATTATACCTTAAATCAGTTCCCGCATCTGTTGTAATCCTTATTTCATCTGCTTCATCAAACAATTTTTTTAGTACTTCATGCTTTGCCTGGAAAGGCTTATAATTAACATCCATGGCATCCGTAATCAGTTCTGTTTTATCAGTTCCTAAATCTCCTAAACTCATTGCACTTACAAAGCGATGGTTTTTCTTCTTTACCCATCTCCTAAAAGATTTTCCAAGTTCTTTCATACTACCAAGCTTGTCCGACATATTAAGTATAATCACATTACCTTCAGTTAATTCCGATAACGAACTGATAACCATCTCATCCGCAACATCCCCCCTACTTTTTGGGTTTTGAAAAATGAGTTTAGCATCTAAATTAAGATTTTTAGCTGCAAGATAATAAGCTCCAGACATAACTGCAGCTACATTTCTATTTTTAAATCCAACATCCCCAATAATTAATATTTGTTCATCCTTTATTCCTAGACAAGATGCAAATATTTTTTGGATACTCAAAGAAAATTTCTCCGATAATTCATAGAGGTTGTTCTTCTTTAACCAATTCAATGACTCCACAGTTTCCATAGGTTTCAGATTACATTATCCATTTTAAAAACTTTTTGAAAATTTGCAAATATTTTTATATCTTTATCACAACCATAATTTTAATGATTAACTTAATCCTAAAACAGCTGATTTTGGCTATTTTATTTATCATAATTATAATAATCCTATTTTCTTTTTTTACATTTTACATGTCAATAAAACCAGGCAAATGGCCAATTCATTTTACTCCAAAAAATTTTGATTTAAAATACGAAACTGTTTCGTTCAAAACCTCAGATGGCTTAGAGCTAAAAGGATGGTTTATATCTGGTAAAAGTAATAATACAATTATTGTGATGCACGGTTACCCAACTAATAAAGCAGATGTCTTGCCGTTCTCAATGTTTTTATTGAAAAAATTCAATGTTTTTTTGTTTGATTTCAGAAGTTTTGGAGAAAGTCAAGGTAGCTATACAACTGCAGGTTTTAAAGAAATTAATGATTTAGATGGAGCTGTAAAATACTTAAGGAGCAGAAAAGATGTAAAAAATATAGGAGCCTTGGGATTTTCTCTTGGTGGAGCAGTTGCCCTTATGAATAAGAATGATAATGTCAAAGCAATAGTTGTCGATAGTACATATTCAAACTTAAACAATATGATAGAAAGTATGTACAAGCATTTTTATTTTTTAAAACATCCATTTGTTTACATGACAAGAGTATATAGCAGAATATTTTTTAACATAGATCCTAAAGATGTAAGCCCTGCAAATGGAATAAAAACTATAGACAAACCTGTTTTAATAATACATGCTAAAAAAGACACACAAATACCTGTAAACGAAGCTTATATACTGCATAATGCAAATAAAAACTCTAAACTGTGGATTGTAGACAATGCAGACCATGGAGAAACTTATGCTTTGAATAAGAAAGAATATGAAAATAAGGTTTTTGAGTTTTTTGGGAAGAATTTGAAATAACATGACCAGAAGAGAACAAATAGTTGAAATTCTCAACAAAGAAGAAAAATCGGCGCAAGACCTAGCCAATTACTTCAGAATAGAGATGTTCGAAATTTTAATAGACTTAAAGCACATTGAGTATTCTATAAAACCAAAAAAACTTGTAATGAGGCCAACACAATGCAAGAAATGCGCTTTTATATTCAAAGAGAGAAGCCGCGTAAAGAAGCCAAGCAAATGCCCAAGCTGCAAAGGTGAATGGATTTTAGCTGCTAGGTTCAGAATAGAATAAATTCAACAAACTATATAAACCAAGTTTATTCTCATACTATTATGATAAAAGCAGTCCTCTTTGATTTAGACAACACATTAATAGACTTCATGAAGATGAAGAAGCTCAGTTGTGAAGCTGCCATAGATGGGATGATAGGAGCAGGATTAAATATTGAACATAATAAAGCAATTAAGGTTTTATTCAAACTTTACGATAAATACGGCCTAGAGGAAAAAACAATATTCCAGAAGTTCTTAAAAAATTTAACAGGAAAAATAGACTACAAGATACTAGCCAACGGCATAGTAGCATATAGGAAAGTAAGAGCTGGTTTCTTAGATCCTTATCCAAATGTAGATTATGTGTTATTGAAGCTAAAAGGTCAAGGAATAAAGCTAGGCATAGTAACAGACGCTCCTAAGCTCAAAGCATGGATGAGATTAACTTATATGAAGATAAGCAACTATTTTGATGTTGTTGTAACGTATGAAGACACTAAGCAACATAAGCCCTCTAAACTACCCTTTAAAGCTGCCTTAAAGCAATTAAAGCTAAAACCTTCAGAATGCCTTATGGTTGGAGATTGGCCAGAAAGGGATATTAAAGGTGCTAAAGCAGTAGGAATGCAGACTTGCTTTGCACGATACGGCAACCCTAAGCTAAAAAAAGTTAACGCAGACTATGAAATCAAGAACATAAAAGCACTGTTGAATATAGTGAAATAAGACCATATAGTAAAAACATTTATATATAATGGTATAACTTGCACATATAATCATATATGAAATAAATAATCAGTGGAGGTCACTAAAATGGTTGAAGGAAGATGTATGAAATGTAAAAAACAAGTTGAAATCCAAAAAGGTAGTGAAGTAGTCATGAAAAACGGCATGAAGGCTATGAAGGGTGAATGTGGCAAGTGCGGTACTAAAGTATTTAGGATCCTAGGCAAAGCCTAATTTATTCTTTTTTTTCTTTTTTTATTCACTTTCTATAAGTAATATATGATTTATATAGGTTAAAATTAAATACATATAGCACTCCACCTCATATAGTGGGGTAAACATAACACTCTAAAACTGATAAAAATATCAAGGAGAAATCCAGATATTAAATATAATATCGATAGGTAATATACATAATCAGAACATATGAGTGATTATAAACCCCACAACCTTTCTATTTATCTTTCAATTTTGGTAGGATTTTATAAGCTACAAACGCTATTAAGATTACTATAATCCAGAACCAGAATTGGCTTAATGCTCCAAAAACAAATAATATTAGATTCACTACAATTGCCATAATAAGAATAATCCCAAGCACTTTCAAATTCATTTTTCATATCACAGGTTTCTCTAGGGTTCTTTTCTTGATTCTCATATACAGCTTATCATCTCTTTTTTCGATCTGTTTATGAGTGTAATAACTATCAGAATA
>CEPX01084924.1_pt1 | contig 12401 bp, 25 predicted proteins | sample 361361 | NCBI WGS metagenome assembly CEPX01 (sample SAMEA2619974, study PRJEB7988) | marine metagenome | biome: marine biome (ENVO:00000447); feature: mesopelagic zone (ENVO:00000213) & marine oxygen minimum zone (ENVO:01000065); material: "saline water (ENVO:00002010), including plankton... | reverse complement strand
CCCAGACCTCTCGGGGAAAAACCCTGGGGAGGACCCACAACCAACCCCCAAGTGGTCAAAAAGAGACAACACAGGAGTCCGAGAACAAACAAGCAGCCCAACCCAAGGGCTAGGCATACCATTCTTGGCCCGTGAAGGGGTCTAGGAGCCATTTTTATCCTCCCAAGGGGTGGATTCCACCCGGCCTTTTAAAAAAGCCTCTAGCGTGGCGTTGTGGGCAATCTCACGGAGGGGGGAGGCTTCGCGGAGTAAAAGCGATTCCGTTTCATAATCCATTTGCTCATTAACATCTTGATTGTCTCCTCCACCTGGTCCAGCCGGTGGGACATTTCCTTGTTGCTCATTGGTTAGATACCCTTCGTGGCAACTTCTTTTAAATTGCTTGTCTTGGTGTAGCAATCCCCTCCTTATGGACGTTGCATTAACACGCAACTCGCAAGTCCTTATCCAGACCTCTATGCCGCCCCGGAACAGGAACGGTCGGAGGCTTTTGATTTCCTCGGGTTCCAGCATGGTGGGGAGACGTCTGGCACGGGCAACCCGGCCCGGGCGGAACTTTGCATCGGGGTCCACCAGTCCGGCCTCTAGGCAAACCCGGTAGTCTATCACTGCCTGCTCAATCACGGCCAAGGCCAAAATCCTAAAATTCCATCCATCCTGCTCATCCATCCAATATCTGGTCCTCCACTGCCCTAATCCTCTGTTTAAGTTCCTTGGCCAACTCCAGGTCCTTTGGGTTGGAATACCTCAACCCTCCGGTGGGACACTCATGGGCACGGTTACGGACCAGGCGCAACCTATTTGCCAACACCTCCCGCTTAACCTTCAACTCCGAGATAAACAACCTGGGGGGGGACTTGCCATTGGTAGGCTTGGGGGGAGGGGTAAGGGGAGGGGTTACAGTCTTACTCTCCCCCCTTCTTATATATGTCTTATTCTTATTATTACTCTTATATATAGAAGAGGGTGCAGGAGAGTAACGCAAGGTGTAACGCAAGGGGCTAGAGGGTTCAGGAGAGTAACGCAAGGCCCTTTTGATACTGTATTTATTGGGTAAAGTGCCCCCCCTTTTTTGCACAACCAGCAGTTTGTGGGTTTCTAGCTCATTTAGGCATCTCCCGATGGTGGTGTGGGACATTTGCAGGCCCTTTGCCATGGTGTCCCGGGGCAGATAAAACCACTCCTCCCACTGGTAATAATTGTTGACGTTGCACAAATAGAAAAAAAGTTGAATAGCCTTACCTCCAACCGGAGTGCCCTTGTGGTATCTCCAAAAGCCATTCACAATGTCAACATAAGTCATCCCTTAAACTGCTCCTTTAACCTCTCGTATTCCCTAGCCAATTGTGGCTCCGTCTCGCAGAGGTTGCGGACACTCCTGCACGCATTAATAACCGTCTGATGTTCGCGGTTAAACACCTCTGCAATTTCCCGCAACAGGCACCCCTCCTCACGCGCCAAACTCATGGCAGCATGACGAGGCCAAACCAGGTCCGTCCAGCGGCGTGTCCCTATAATATCCTCCACCGTGTAACCATAGTGCTGTGAAATTGCTTTAAGGATACTAGCAATACGCTTGAGTCTTGCCTTATGGTTATTAGCACCCAGGTTGACCATTCCCACTTTCATTATTTAAAACCTCCTCCAGGGCGCACGCATAGGAATACTGGTCTATTGCCTCCTTTTTCATCTCCCCAACCAACTGCATGGCAGATAGCCGGCAGAGGTGGGTTAACCCTTCCGGGTTGTGTTCCCGTATCCCTTGCGTGAACTTGGCAAACGCCTCCGCCTTAAACTTGGCCAACACTATATCCCTTAACTCCTCGTCTGTTGTCATTGGGTTAATCCGTAGTGCATCAATAAAACGGCATCTGCCGTCTTGAGCGTTATCTTAATGTCGGGGTAAAGCACCTGGGCTGCCTCCTTAAGTGCCCTCTTCCATGCCGCCTGGTCCATCCCCTTCTCCTTCTTTAACCCAAGTGCCCCTTGCCAAGCCTGGGGGCGTACCAGGACGGTGTTAATATACAGAGCGGACAGGACACCCCGGATAACCCCACAAGACTCTCCCAGGCGAAACATACGGGACCCGGGGAAGAGTTTGCCGGCAAAGGGCGGCACGTCCTCCAGGTAAGCAGTTGTGACAGACTCCGGGTGGGTTATCCTCTCAAATAAGTCCCTAACATCATCGACCTCGGGAGGCATCGGGAAGGTCAGGACCTCCCGGCCTGCATAATGAACCGCAACCCCCCCCGAGACTCCCGGGTCAATGCCAATAATAACCCTGCCTGGTCTGTACTTCATCAGGGGCGGCAACTGGTCTAAAGACTTAATCATAAAAACAACCTCCCCACCTGGCCCAAGGGCAGTAACACCCCCCGGCTTGCGTTGTGGTCTCCCCCCACTGTCACCCTTGCCACCCCCTCCTTTACCAACTCCCTTAACCTCTCCCGCAACTTCCCCACGGCTATAAGGAGTGCCCCGTGCCGGGTGCCGTCCAGGGTCAACAAATGAATCCACCAATCCGCCCGGGTGCCCATGAACCCGGACGGCTTGCCGTTAAATTCAAACTCAAAAAAGAGGTTGCCGGTGGAGTGCCAGAGGTCTCGCTCTGTCTTAACCTCCACCAGCAACCCGTTGCTCTCACCGCAACCCTTGCAAAACGGTTGAGTGTCGAGGAGGTGGCGTAACCACTCCTCCCCGGCTTGGCCAAAGGCCAGGTCCAAATCAAATGCGGGTTGGCTTGGCATTACCCAATCTTGTCATAGATTTCAGCCAATAACTCCACATCGCGCTTGGCATATTCCAATGCCTCCTTCTGGTTCACCTGGAACAGGGACCAAAACTTGTCGCCCGTTCCGGTCTTGCCTTCCAATCCCAAATGCTTGGCCAGGTTGTTTAGGCTTATGCGGTTCTGGGACTCCACCCGGTAAGTCCCTAGAGTCCACATATCCATTAGGTCCACAAACTTATCGTACCAATATTTGCGCTGCCTCAAACTGCTGGGGACGTGCACCCCCAGGGCATAGGCTCGGCGGATAATAAAGGGGACATCAAAGGCAATTATATTGAACCCACACATAATGGAATGGGAGTCCATGTAGCCAAAGAAACCCTCTATCATGCCGGCCTCGTTTTCCGGGGTTGGGTCCGGGCCAAAATGGTCCACTATAACCTCCCCCTCCGCTCCCTTCTTGTAGGCAATGGACCAGACTTGGGAGGTGAAGGCGTTTAGCGTGGTCTTGCTTAACCAAGCGTCCTCCTTCGCCACAAGGTCCACCTTAATCTTGGCCGGGTCTTTCAACCCTTTCCTCGCTTCAAAGGGTGGTTTTCTCGCCTCCAACTCCTGGGGCGGCAGGGGTCCGGTTTCTATGTCAAAAAATATCATAACGGGCCTCCTTAAAATGGGACGTCATCGTCTCCCTGGGGTGCATCTGTTTTAACTCCCTCCGCCACGTCCTTGACCAGTTGAGCCATGTCGGTGCTTCTCTCGGTCTGGTACTCCTCCAGCATCCGGTTTAGCTCAATGTCCGATTCCCAGGGCGTGCCGTCGTCCCTGGGCTTGATTGTCCGCTTGGGTAGCCACTCCAAATATTGAGGGTCCTCCTCGGCTATATCCCCCAGGGATTTACCCTTATGCTTCCCAAACCCCAGTGTATAAACGAACCACTCCCCGTTAACCGGCAAGTCCCCAATGGGGGTGGTTGTTTGGTGGTTGTTTGTTGGTTCTCCCTTGCCCACCTCCGCCACGTCCACCGTCTTGGGAGCCTCCTTTTTGGGTGGTTGTTTGCTGGTTGTCTTGGTGGTTGCCGCTTGGCTTTTCCCCCCATCCCCATCCCCGGGCATCTCCTCTGCCGGGGTGGTCATTAGGCCGGCATCCATGAGAGTTACAACGTGGCTAAATGCGCTCCGACAGGCCCGGGAGATACCCCGGGTTTGTGCCATGGCTCGCCTTGCGTACTCGGCACGCTTGGCCCATGTTCTCTCGTCGTCACCAACGAACCCGTAACCGGTGGATAACACCATGCCGTCGCTCATTCGTTTAACATAACCCATGGCCTGGACGCCTCCGTCCACCACCTTGGGTTCCTCTGCTCCTGCAACACACCCGTGGGCAGTTGCAATGCTCTGCCAGCCCTCCACGCAAACATAATTCTTGCCCTGGATGGGGTGCGCTGTTTTCTTGACTATCTCCCGGCAAACGCCGGCAACGTCACTGCTCTGCCGCATTAATTCGGCAGGGTTTTCTCTAACTAGTGCATTTGTTTCCATTTTTGTTTTGTCTCCTTTCGGAATAAATTTAACTGGCAAAGGTTGGCTCATTGCCAACCAAACATGAGGAGGCCAACGATGGTGCCCATGGCGAACATGGCGAACATGGCAAACCACACCTTGCACACCAGGGAATCCCCCATCCGTTCCACTCTTTTCCACTTGTTTTCCAAAGAGAAAACGTTGGAAACCTTGCTTGGTTTTTGGGCGGCAACTAACGCCACCCTTATTATTGTTGATTGACTCATAACGGTCTGGCTTTAACGGTGTTCTCTTCCATAAATTTGTCCAAATCTGTCCTCCTAAATCGGTGGGTCCTATACCCGTAACGGATAAACGGGATGCGTCTCTCCCGTACCCAACTCCGTAGCCGGCTAACCTTCACGCCCATGTAATGCGCTGCCTCCTTGTAGGTCATCGCTCAGTCAAGGTGGATTCCACCCGGGTTGTTTTTTTTGGGGGGTGGTGGATTCCACCCTTGCCAAAAAAAGGGAGGCCCTTCTCTATTGCAATCCGTGCCACCGAACTCATCGAACGGTCCTCATCCTCTGCAATTGCCTGCAACTGCTCTTTCAACTTCTTGTTAATTATTAAACCAATCTTCATAACAAATTATTGAACCGGCCCAATCCTATCTCCAATCTCTAACAGGGCCTCGGTTAGTACAATGTTCATTTCCTCCTGAAATTGGGCCTCCTTCCTCAAGGCCAAATTTTCCTCCCCCAACCTACACGGATTAAGTTGAGAGGATGCCCACAAGGCAACAATCACGGAGACAATGGCCAATCCCACTGCCTGCTTGAGTGATAACGTCTTGTTTAACCTGACGGCAACGTGGTCCGTTACCATGTAATGCGCGGATAATTGCGCCTCCCTTAGTTCTTCCTGTTTTTTTTCTTCCACTTTTGCACCTCCTTGGGTTCCATTTTTCTCAACTCACCAATCAAAAACTCCACCAGTTCTGTCCGGGTTAGCCCATTGTCCTCCGCAACACGCTTGAGGACATCCATGTCCGTCTCCCAAATCCAGGCGCGTAATGCCTTCTTTTTGTCATCTCGGATATTAGGGATAAAACCCTCCTGATTGTATGAGTTCCATAACCGGGGAGAGCAATAAACTCGGTGGATTCCACCGTCAACCTTTTTCTGAACATTTTTTAAAAGTTTTTATTTGTTCTTATTTGCCAGAACCTTTTTGCCACCTTGGGTTTGACCCGCTCAAAGTAGTTTGACTTAATAACCGTGGGGCTATTCCCGGCATAGTGGGATGTCTGCCCGATGTCCTCAAAGGCGCATAAATGATACGAGCAAAAGGTGTGGCGGAGGACGTTTGGCCGGTTCTTTAGCAGGGGGATTGTGGCGGGGACATCCCGGATGGTCTTGGTCTTGGTCTGCCCCGTCTCGGATACTGTCCATGTTTTGCCCTCATATTCCCGGTTGCCTCCCTTGTGTTTCTGGTAGGTGTTGGGGTCCACCGGTAATACTCCACCGGCCTCAAATGCTGCCCGTAACCACCCCACTTGGAACGGAGTTAATTTGATGTAACGGGTGGCAGTCTTGCCGTTTCTAAACTTCTTTGCCTTCTCCGGGGGGATGTCAATTTGTGGGTCCTCATCGTCCAGGTCGATGTCCTCCATGGTTAGCCGGCAAGCCTCCTGGGTCCGTACCCCGCAAAGCAGCACCAACACCACAATGGCAGCGGTGTGGGGGTTGGCAAAGGATTGCTCCAACACCTGGGCTGCCTCCTCCACCGTTAAAATGTCCACCCTTGCCGCCGGTATTTTGTGCCTCTTAATGCCCTGGTTGCCCTCGGTGTCCGGGGCGGCAAACACGTTCCTCTCCCCCACGGCATACCCCTCCCGTTTCAGGAATCGCCACCAACTAGCCAACTCGTTTAGTTTGTTGTTCATTGTCCGGGGAGACTTCCAAGCCTTGTTGTTGGCTACCCACTTGCGAACCACGGACGGGTCAACCTCGTCCATTTGGATGTCCCCAAAATGGTTGTAGAATTGCTGCACGGCAGCCCGGGGGTGGTTGAGGTGTTCCACCCCTGCCTCCTCCAGTTGTTCAATGTACGCCTCCCCTGCCTCCCTGGCACCTATCGGCTTGCCTCCTCCGTTCTTCCCCGCCACCCGGACCGCATCCATTAAGTCCACATTAGCCTCCTCCGCCACCTTGGCTGCCTGGAGGACCTTAATCTTTTGCGCGTCCGTTAATGCCTCCCAGTTTAGGGTCTGATTCTGCCGGGATAAATCCAATGCCTTTAACCTGGAGTCCGCCTTTTTCTTGGTCCGGTGATACTCCTTGAGCCTCTTTCCTCCCACCCATTTGCAAAGGACATAATACCGGACCCCCTTAATGGTTTGCTCGTAAATGTAACTCCCCTTGGCCCTGGCCCGTTTCACTTAATTATCAGTTGGAAACTGTTAAACAACCCGGGCGGGAGTTATCCCGAGTTATCCCCATAAGGCAACACTTAATTGCACAATGATAAACAATGGGACACTTAATTGTTAATAAATATGGGAATATGGGAACAACTAAAGGGAAACAGACACTCCTGCAAGGGGTTCGACTCCCCCCGCCTCCACCATTTTAATGGTTATTATTGGTGTATTTTGGAAAAGTTATCCCAAGTTATCCTGTTAAGGGTTGTTTGGCTAGGGTTTTTTTACCAGGAATCGTTCCAGAACCATCCCCAGGAGTCATACAATTTGCCGTCCACCTCCCGCGCATTCCATGCCCGGTTGTAACGCCCAATCCCGGAGACCCAGGAGTACCATTTGTGGTCGTTGGGGTCCGGGACAATTGCCCGGGCTTGTAGCCAAGCCAAGTCCCGGTTGTCCTCCGACACAATCAGGGTGCCCGTGGTGGTGGGGTTGCCTGCGTTGCCAGGAATCACTTTTGTCGATTCCTCCAACCACCTCTTAAACTCCGTGTGACTGTCCACAAATGAGACCACACTGCCGTTGTTGTGATACACCCCGGGCCAATCCATGGAGAAGGCACTTTTGCCGTCCTGGGGTGGCACCACCCGGAAGTTGCCAGAGTTAATGCTCTCCGCCGGCATCTCTATTAGGGTGAACAGTTGGGACGGGTTCTTAACCTCCTCGTAAGTGTGGTGGGTTTTTATCTGGTTGTCATACATGAAAGGCCAACCACTCCAGCCTCCCACAAATATATTCATGGAATAAGACCGGGGACGTTGCTCTGTATGGTCAACCCAATTTGTCTCTGCCTGTCCCTTTGTTCTCCAGGTAACGGTGGACTTGTCGCCCGGGCACTTGAAAACGTTCATCCCGGCATAAGGCTTCAAGGGACCCCAATAGAGTGGTCGGTCCGTTTGTGCCCAAGTCCCCCCGCCACTCATGCTCCCGCTAACCCAAGCCCAGCGTGCCGAGGGTTCGCGCTCCCAGGCGGACGCATAGGGGAACCGGTCTTGGTGGTCGCCGGCAAACTCATGGAGTGCAAGGTTCAGTTGCCGGTGATTGTTTAGGCACGCAGCCTGCCACCCTGTTCTTTTTGCCGCAGCCAGGGAGGGCAGTAACAACGCCACCAGGAGGGCAAGTATTGCGATAACCACCAACAACTCCACCAAGGTAAATCCGCTCCCCTCTTGTGCCATGGGTTGAGTGTCCCTATGCCTTGCCCTGTTTCAAGTCCTTGCCCCGAGGTAATTGTTGGCCTGGTCCGCTGCCCGTTGGGCCTCCTCCTGGGTGCTAAATGTGTCCGTGTCCAAAGGCCAGGGGGTTGACCGGTGCAGACGTGGACCTATGGGGTTGACCATGCCGGCGGATAGGCTTTTAAGAACCCACTTGCGCCCCTCCTTGACCGGGGTAATAACCCCCAGGTAAGGGTGTGCCCTAGCCCTTTTTAATCTTCCATGCACAACAATGGTTTCCGTCTATAATCACCTTCAAACGGTCCACCTTGCCGTCCTCAAATAGCTTGGACAACCGAGTCCAGGCCAATTGCTTGGAAATTCCCATATGTTCCGCAATCTCCCGGGTGGTCTCGTATCCCTCCGGGCGGCCCTTTGGGGAGAACCCCTTGGCCAATATTTTTTTCCAATCACTCAAAATCTTTCCACCCCCGTAGGCAAAACCCACTTGTCTCCCGTCCTGGTAGCCAACCAAACTTGGTGGTGCTTCTCATCGTACACCCCAAAGGCCCACCCGAGTTGCCACATGGACGTTGCCAAACGATGGGCGGCATAGGTCATACACTCAAACTTGGCCAAGCATCCTGCCGAGAAACCTTGTGCCCTGCCGTGGCGTTTGCCGGTGGACTGTTCCACCCGGTGGAGGTGCCCCATCACCACCGAGGAGTCCGGGCCGGTCCCGTAGTGCTGGGCGTGTTCCGCAACTGCCCGGAGGTTGGCAGTGTACCCATGCAAAAACAGGAGGGAGCCGGCAGAATAGACACCTTGATGGTAATGGTAGGGGATAACCTGGCAGTGGAGTTTTTTGCAATGCTTCTCCAACCGGGCAATGCCATTCTCGGCAGCCTCCCGGACGAGTCCGCTGGAATGCTCCTTGGCAACCCGGTAAATGCGGTGGTCATGGTTCCCCAGGAGCAGAACGTTGGGCCGGGTCCTCTCCAACACCTCAAACCCCTTGAGGGTGTCCCCTCTCAAGTCCTCGTGGGCCTCCGATTCCGTTTGCCGTATCCCCTGCCTTAAAGCCCGGAAATCAAACAGGTCCCCAAGGTGGACGGTTAGGTGTGGTTTGTAGCGTTTCTTGAAGCGTAAAAGGGCCTCCAGGGCGTTTTTATCCACCATGTCCCCGTGGGTATCCCCAAACGCTAAAAAACGTTTCATAACAACGATTGCCACCACCTAAAGGCAGAGGGGTTTTGCTTCCAAACAAGGCAAAGACCGGTGGCTAATCGGTGGACAATGTTTTCCTCCTCCTTGGGGTCCACCCCCAGGGCGAAAATGATTGAGTGCAACACCTCATGCAGGAACGTGTCCGCCATGGAATCGGGTTGCTGGTCCTCACAAATGTAAATGGTCTGGTCTGCCGGCACACACCACCCCCATGCTTCCCGGGCGTCCGGGGTTGATTTGTTGCAGAACCTAACTCGCCAGGAGAGGTTTAAAACTCGGAGCCGTTTGGGTCTTGGTGCGCTCATTCCTCCCGGGCCTTGGCCTCCAGTTTCTGGAGGATTTCACGCATCCGGGCATCTGGTACAAAGTAACCGTTAATCCTTGGAGTGAAGGGTTTCCCCTTCTCCAACCTCTCCACCACCTTGTTGCCGTCTATTACCGTGACGGTGTGACAACCGGCGGAGAGTATGCTCAAGATGAGAGTTAACAAAATCCATGTCCCCATCCTTAATCGCCCTGTCGATTTCATGAAATGCGTCCTCCAACAATGCCCCCCTATCCTGCTCCTTGTTTAGTTTTCGCCTGAGCCAATACGTTACAAGGGCAGCCACTGCCGCAATGAGTGCCTCCGCCATGGTGTCCCCCGGGGCGGGGTTACTCCTTTTTGGCCTTGGCCATGCCCCTTGACACACTATATCCAAGGGATGCCAGGACCCCGGCAATTAGCCCAAGCACCTTGTCCCCACTCGATTCCGGGGCAATGAACCCGGAGGCAAACAGGATGCCGCAAAGAGCGGCAACGGATGCCAACCAGAACTCCGTGGATTTATAACCCGGTTTTGTTGTTTTTTCTCCCGCCATGTTTCTTTTTAATTTCCTTACCTAAACGGACCGCAACATAACCGATGGATAATATGGTTAAAATTGCTGTCAAAATCTCATTCAAGCTGGAGAGGTTACTAACCCACCCCAGCATAGTTGCTCCCCCTACTTTTACATCCCCCCAGTTCATCCCTTTTTAAGTCCCAATTCATTAAGGCATAACCCTCCGATAAAATCCTTGTCTGACTTGGTGGACTTCTTCCACTTGTCCCAGGTTTCTCCCACCAAATTTATCCTCTGGCTTAACACGGGAACAGGGTTGCGCTTGGTTAAGGTTTGCGCCCCTTCGCCCTCTCCCACCGTCCAGGTCTTAACCGAAAAACCTGTTGCCTCAAACGTCATACCAAACTCATGGGACCCCACCAACTGGACTTGCACCACGCTAACGGGTAGGTCCTCCGTGGATTTGGTTTTAATCTCAAACATTAAACGGCATCAGCTTCCCGGGTCCGGTGCTTCTGGCTCCACAACCGTCTCGTCCTTCTCAAGACCAAGGGCACTCAGGGCGAGACCTGTGATGTACTCGGCATCGCTGCCAGCCGCATCGGGCGTCCAGTTCCGCCACGCATCACCGTCCACTCGTAAGAGCGTCGAGACGAGAGGCGCGTTGCCCCAGACCTCGTCACCGTCTGCGTTGGTGTACTTGCCCCAGCCAACCACGTTGAACTGCATTGAGAACTCCGCCGCGCTGTTCAAGCTGATGGCTACTTTCGAGACATTCAGCCCCGCCTCTGGATTGGGTTTTGTGTTAACCTCTATCATTATTCTGAATCCTCCGCTGCCGCTGCTGCTGCTTCTGCTGCTGCTGCTGCTGCTGCTTCTACTGCGCTATCTACATCCGTGCTGTCTATTTCAAATAGTTCACCAGACTCGGCTGGTTCTGGCTTGGTGGCAATCTGTTTTTCCAACTTGACAAAACCTTCAGCGCACATCGTGTTAATGATGGGCTTCAATGCTACCTCATCAAGCAGAACGGCATCAATTTCATCTTGAGACAACCACTTTTCGGTGGTGACTGTTTCCTCCACAGCGTCATCACGGGTTGATGTAGCCACAAAGATTGACACAACTTTTCCGTCGTGGTCTTTGTTCTTTTCGTAGCGTGTTAGTTTGTAATTTATCATTTTGATTCCTCCAGTTAGTTATCCAGCTATTACCGTAATCGCGTAGAAGAATGTGGTAGCCCCGCCGGTGTTGTTGGTTATCCGAATGTTCCCGGCACTTGGATGTGTTACAGCAACGTTATATTCGCTTTGCCCGAAAAAAGTAAACGCCGAATTTGCTCCATCGTTATTCGACCTGAAGAATCCGGCACTCATGTGGCCGGAGTTAGCATTGCTCTCTACAAGATAAGCCATAAGCCCTAGCTGCATCGTCAGCGGAATGTCTAGCGTTCCCGAATCAGCAATAGAAGCTGTCGTCCCTGTGTAAGTGTTCAGCCGCCCCACCGACGACCTAGCCGTTGGGGCGTTAGTCCCAGCATCGGGATTTGTTGTCCCGACACCCAAATCGCCAGCCGATACGTTAATCCCGTTCGAGAAGGTCGCTAGGCCCGCGCTTGAGATGGTCAACCTATGTGCAGCAGCAGTGGCAAGATAAATCGAATCGTCTGAATGGTTATAACCAAGATAACCTCTGTATGTTGATGTGCCTGTGCCATCTCCAAAGAACACGTTACCAGTGTTAGCTGTACCAGAGATGATGCTGATGCCGTTAGAACTTGAAGTGTTGCCAACGACAAGATTATTTCCGTCTGCATAATAAGAACTGGGGTCTGAAACGCCAATCCCCACATTTCCCGCGGTGTCGATGGTAACCGCCTTATCGCCCGCCACAAAAGAATTGCCATCTGTTTGGTTGTCTGTCCAAATTTCTAGCGAACCCGACGATGTGGTAAGTGCAACCTTTCCAGCATTATCGACGAGTTGCAGACCAGTAGCCGCCACATCAGTCGCTTTAAACCTTGCGGCTGTATAAAGGCCATCAACATCTATCCCCGCACCGGACGAATCGACGTAAGTGCTGGGCGCAGTTCCCGCCACCAAACCAATGCCAACTCGCGGAGTCGTGCCGCCGACAGATAGCTTGTTCGTATTGACTTGCTCAATCGGCGTGACTTGCGTGACGCCACCAGAAGTGTCTGGTTTCTTTGTGCCGTCCACGCCGTTTGTCGAACGGTCTTGAATTTGGTTAGATTGGGTCGGGTTGGCGAACGCGAGGTCGTAGTCAGCGACCGCGCCGATTTGGACTAAACCCAAATTGTCTAATGTAATGGCATCGCCACTTGCTCCTGCCGATATGTAAAGTCTGTCAAGAGTTACAACTGATGTATCAAATTCAATCGTCTGTGCAGTTCCGGCAACAAAAGTGCCCAATACAACATAAGCCCCATCCCACCCTCGCAGCGTGACTGTTCCAGTAAT